>OLYB01000049.1_pt1 | contig 118458 bp, 112 predicted proteins | sample 1674481 | NCBI WGS metagenome assembly OLYB01 (sample SAMEA103958167, study PRJEB25191) | human gut metagenome
GCAATCTGCGACAGCATTGAGGACGGTGTAACTGTTGTTGACAAAACTCCGAAAACCAATCTCAAAAAATACACCTACACTTTAGACAATCTCAATTGTGCTCATTGTGCGGGCAAGATTGAGGATAAAATTGCAGAAACAGACGGCTTTGAGGATGTAAGCTTTAATTTTGCGACAAAACTTCTCAACTTCAAAAGCGAAAGGCAGAATCCTGTTTCCGAAATTCAGGCAATCTGCGACAGCATTGAGGACGGTGTAACTGTTGTTGACAAAACTCCGAAAAATGATATCACAACAAAGGCAGAACCCGAAATCACAAAAAAGAAAATCAACCGTGACACAATCTTCCTTGCAATTTCAATTGTACTTGCTGTAGTGTCCGAAATTCTCCACCTTACACTTGACGGTGTTACGGCTGTTCATTATGTTGTACTCGCAGCGTGTTTTGTTGCAACAATTCTTTCGGGTTACAAGGTATTCATCAAGGGTGCAAAAAACATTCTAAAGCTGAGAATTGACGAAACAACGCTTATGGCTGTTGCGGTAATTGCGGCATTCTGTCTTGGAGATTTTGTTGAGGCGGCAATGGTAACAATCCTCTTTTCTATCGGTGAAATTTTTGAGGATCGAGCAGTTGACGCATCCCGCCGTGACATTGAAAAGCTTGCAAACATTCGTCCCGATACAGCAACAATTATTGTTGACGGTGCGGAACAGATTGTTCCTGCCGAAAGCGTTGAAATCGGAAGTATCATTGAAGTCAAGCCATACGAAAGAGTTCCGCTTGACGGCATTATTATCAAAGGTAAAACGACTCTCGACACATCGGCTCTCACAGGCGAAAGCCTTCCTGTTGATGCAGGCGAGGGCAGTGAGGTACTCAGCGGCGCAATCAACGGCAGTAACCTTATTACCGTCAAAACCACAAAACATTTCGGCGACAGTACCGCAACAAGAATTCTTCAGCTTGTTGAAGATGCCGCCGCTCAAAAGGGCAACAGCGAAAAGCTTATTTCAAGATTTGCCTCTGTTTACACACCGGTTGTTGTACTCATTGCAGCTGCAATCGCAGTAATTCCTCCGCTTTGCGGACTCGGAGCATTCAGCGAATGGCTATACCGTGCGCTTGTTTGTCTTGTAGCGTCATGTCCGTGTGCTATTGTTATTTCCGTACCTCTCTCCTACTATTCGGGTATCGGTGCGGCATCCGAAGTCGGTGTACTCATCAAGGGCGGAAAATATATTGAGGCTCTTGCAAAAGCAGATACATTCGTATTCGATAAAACAGGAACGCTCACAAGCGGCAAGCTCAGCGTAAACAAGGTTAATACTGTCGGTTCATACAGTGCTGACGAAGTTCTTGCTCTTGCCGCTGCAAGCGAAAAATATTCCGCTCATCCGATTGCCTCCGCAATCAGAGAAAAGGCAAACGGTCTTGAACTTCCCGAGCTTTCCGACTACAGCGAAAGTGCCGGTCACGGAACAAGCGCAGTTTATAACGGCAAAACTATTCAGTGCGGCGGTTCAAAGATTCTTTCGGACGAGCAGAAGAAGATTGCAAACAAAGACGATTCTGTTTTCGTAATTTATGACGGTCAGCTTATCGGTTCGCTCAATGTCAGCGATACAGTAAGACCTGAGGCAAAAGAGGTTATCTCACAGCTTAAAGCGCTCGGTGTCAAGAACACGGTAATGCTCACAGGCGACAGACAACAGCCTGCCGAAAATGTTAAAAATGAACTCGGACTTTCCGAATGTCACGCAGAACTTCTCCCTGCTCAAAAGCTTGAACTTTTCAAGGGCTTGAAATCAAAATCCAAGGGTGCTTGCTTTGTGGGCGACGGCATCAATGATGCCCCTGTTATTTCGGCAAGCGACTGCGGTATCGCAATGGGATTCGGCAGTGAGGCAGCTATTGAAGCGTCAGACGCAGTTCTCGCATCAGGCACACTCAAACAGCTTCCAAAGGCAATTAAAATTGCAAGAAGTGTTATCAACACCGTCAAGGGCAACATCATCTTTGCCCTCTCAATCAAGGCTCTTGTAATCATTCTCGCCGCATTCGGTCTTGCACAAATCTGGATGTCCGTTATTGCCGACACAGGCGTCAGCGTAGTCTGCGTACTCATTGCCGCAAGACTCCTCAAAAAGAAATATTGATTTTTTTGCAAATCATATCATTTATCATGATAAAGCACCGTGAGCTTTCACAAGTTTCACGGTGCTTTCATTTGCCAAAATTTTTCTAAACATAATCTTATATTATAGTATTTTAAAATCATTGACTTTTATAATTATATAAATTATAATATTTTTGTCAGCGCTTGTAACTGATAAATAAACTTCGGAGAGATTAATTTGAAAAAGATATTTTTATTATTAGTAACCGCTTTATTTTTACTTTCATTATATGGATGTAACACTTCTTCATCAAGCAATAATTCCACTGAACAAACAACCGTAACGGATACAGATGATTTATCTCTTGATTCAGATATTGAAACAACAGAATTAAATCATAACTTAGAAATTTACAATAACGGCAAAAAGGTGGATACTTTAAATCTTTACGGCTTATTTAAACAAATTGATAACGGCTTCATATATTCAAAAATCAATAAAGACTCTCCAAATGAAATGGAATACTACAGATATTATTTAGATAAAAAAAGCAGTGTAAAACTCGGCTCAATAAAAGACTGGTCTATGCAAATTCACGATAAAGCTTATGTAAATAATCACCTTTGTTTTACGGCAAGCACAGGTGACATTACAGACGAAGAAAACAGAACTCTCGAATTTATTGATATCGACCTTAATAAAAACAAAATGACAACTGTATTTTCTGACAAAGGCGGATTTCCATATGACACTGTTACAGGAGCAGACAATCTTGTCATAATCACAAAAGTGCTAAACAACGGTACTTCTTTGGAACTGTATGATACCGAAACTCAAAAATTCAAGCAATTAAAATATTTAGAGTTTGATGATAAAAACAGTATCGGGGAAACTATAAGAAAAGTTTCAATTGACAAAAGTACAAAAACAATCTCTCTTTTGGTTTTGGATTGCATTTCACAGAACGAAGCTTCTTTGAAAATAGAAACTTATGACTATAATATGAATTTTCAAAAAAGCTATGATATTTCCAACATTTCAGATGATTCAAACGAGTTAATTCAGGGCGTACAGGAATTTGATTTTAAAAACAATTATCTATTCTATCAAAATTTCAGCATAACAAGATGTATAGGATATATAGACAGCGATAAGCTGAAAAAATCCGACATATCAGAAGATGTAGATGATACTTTTTCAATAGTATCCGCATCTGAAGATGACAGTGATACAAATTTATTGTATAAGAGGGCGGAATCAAGTTCAGAAAATAACTACATATATCTTTTTGATACAACCAACAAAACAATGAAAGAAACAAAATTTAATATTGAAGAAAAAGGGTACACTATAGGCGGTATATCACGGATAGGAAAAGATAATTTGATGATAATGATGTCCCCTGATAATGCAGACAAAAAAAGCGACCTTAATTCAAGAATATACTTTACAAAATTAAGCGACTTAAATTTTCAGTAAACAGGCGGTAAAAATCAATTAAAATTCATTTTGCAAATTATCTGTCAAAATCCTGCAAAAAATTTAATTTATGGTCAATACTGCTCTTTACTTTTTAAGGTATTTATTGTATAATTAGCGGTAAAGTAAAAGGGTATATTTAATGTTGCAAAACACCTTTTGCTCACAATAAAAAGGATAGGAGGGACAAAACATAATGATCAGCGGTGCTGAAATTATGGTAAAATGTTTGGAAGCCGAGGGCGTTGACATAGTCTTTGGTTATCCCGGTGCGGCTATCTGCCCATTTTACGATAAAATTTACGACTCGAGCATTACCCACATTCTTGTTCGTCAGGAACAGAACGCTGCTCATGCGGCAAGCGGCTATGCAAGATGCAGTAATCGTCCCGGTGTTTGCGTGGCAACTTCCGGTCCCGGTGCAACCAACCTCATCACAGGTATTGCAACCGCCTATACGGACTCTATTCCGATTGTTGCCATTACAGGTCAGGTTCGTTCCGACCTTCTCGGCAGAGATGTCTTTCAGGAAGCTGACATCACGGGAGCTTGTGAACCGTTCGTAAAGCACAGTTATCTCGTCAGCAAAACAGAAGACCTTCCGAGAGTTTTCAAAGAGGCTTTCCATATTGCCTCAACCGGCAGACCCGGTCCTGTACTTATCGACATTCCCGTTGATATTCAGGAAAATGAAATTGAAAGTTTTGAATATCCCGAAAGCGTAAACATTATCGGTTACAAGCCGAACACTAAGGGACACGCAATTCAGGTTAAAAAGGCTGTTGAGGCCATCAACGCAAGCAAGCGTCCTGTTATCGTATCAGGCGGCGGCGTGCTGAGTTCGGGTATCAAGCTTAAACTTCAAAAATTTGCAGAAACTACGGGTATCCCCGTTATTTCAACTATGATGGGCATCGGTGTTATGCCCAGCGAGCATGAGCTTTATCTCGGAATGCTCGGCACTCACGGCAAGGCTGTTGCCAACCGTGCTCTTCACGAAGCCGACCTTGTAATCGTATGCGGTGCAAGACTCGGTGACAGAGCTGTTGCGGCTCCCGACCAGATGAGTGAAAACACAAAGGTAATTCACATTGACATTGACCCTGCTGAAATCGGTAAAAATGTTAAAACAGAAATTCCGATTGTAGGCGATATGAAAAATGTCATCAATATGCTGCTTGACAGCATCGGCGATTACAAGGTTACAACAATGTGGAGCGAAACCGTAAAGAACTGGAAAAAAGACCTTTACCGTGAGCCTCCCGTTTTTGACGGCTTTGTTGAGCCGAGAACACTTGTCGGACATCTCAGTGCAATGTTCCGCTCAAAGGCAATTCTTGTTGCCGATGTAGGACAAAATCAAATCTGGTGTGCAAACAACTTCCGTATTCGTGAGGGCAGATTCCTCACAACAGGCGGTATGGGTACAATGGGTTACTCAATTCCTGCCGCAATCGGTGCAAAGTTTGCAAGACCCGACCGTGATGTTATTGTAATCTGCGGTGACGGCAGTTTTCAGATGGGGCTTAATGAGCTTGCGACTATTGCAGGCAATCAGCTCGGAATTAAAATCATCATTATGAAAAACGCACGACTCGGAATGGTTCGTGAACTTCAGGACAAACACTACGGCGGCAGACACTCCGCAACAATTCTCAACGGTGATCCCGACTTCTTGAAGATTGCCGATGCTTACGGCATTGACCATGCAGAGGTTCATTCAAACGAGGAAGCCGAAAACATCATCAAGGGTATTGTTGATTCGGAAAAGCCATTCATTCTTGTTTGCGATGTTCACCCCGACACTCCGTCAATTTAATGAGGTGATAAAATGCAGTATACATTATCAATACTTGTTGAAAATCAGGCGGGCGTTCTTTCAAAGATTTCGGGACTTTTCTCTCGCCGAGGTTTTAACATCGACTCACTCGCAGTAGGTGTTACTCAGGAACCGTCGGTTTCCCGAATCACAATCGTTGCAAACGGTGACGAGTACATTGTTGAACAGCTTGAAAAGCAGCTAAACAAGCTCATTCCCGTCATCAAGGTAAAAAGGCTTAACGAGGGCGAATTTATCAGCCGTGAGCTTGTTTTAATCAAGGTTCACTGCGCCGCCTCAAAAAGAACCGAAATTGTCAAAACGGTTGAAATTATGCAGGCGAAAATCGTTGATGTATCCCCTTCGTCAGTTACCGTTGAGTACTGCGAATGTGCAAGCCGCGTCAACACGCTTGTTGACTTACTCAAGCCTTATGGTATCCGTGAGATTGTAAGAACAGGTACTGTTGCCATTGACAGAGGCACAGCTTCGGTTTCCGTTTAATCTTACAGTTAGCATATATTTTAATTTATATGCCGCGTTTGCGGTAAGGAGGACTTTAATATGAAAGACTACACAAAAAACATGACAGCACCAATCTACTATCAGTCAGATTGCAACCTTGACCTTCTCAAGGGTAAGAAAATTGCTATTATCGGTTACGGCAGCCAGGGTCATGCACACGCTCTCAACCTCAGGGATTCAGGTTGTGATGTAATCGTCGGTCTTTACAAAGGCAGCAAGAGCTGGGCAAAGGCTGAAGCACAGGGCTTTAAGGTATATACATCGGCAGAGGCTGCAAAGCAGGCTGACATCATCATGATTCTTATCAACGATGAAAAGCAGGCAGCTCTTTACAAGAACGACATCGAGCCAAACCTCGAAGCAGGCAATATGCTTATGTTCGCTCACGGCTTTAACATTCACTTCGGTTGCATCAAGCCTCCAAAGGATGTTGATGTTACAATGGTAGCTCCTAAGGGACCGGGTCACACAGTTCGTTCAGAGTATCAGGTTGGTAAGGGTGTACCTTGCCTCGTTGCTGTTGAGCAGGACGCTACAGGTCAGGCTAAGGATCTCGCACTTGCATATGCACTCGGTATCGGCGGTGCAAGAGCAGGTGTTCTTGAAACAACATTCAGAACAGAAACAGAAACAGACCTCTTCGGTGAGCAGGCTGTTCTTTGCGGCGGTGTTTGCGCACTTATGCAGGCAGGTTTTGAAACACTTTGCGATGCCGGTTACGACCCAAGAAACGCTTACTTTGAGTGTATCCATGAGATGAAGCTCATCGTTGACCTTATCTATCAGTCAGGTTTTGCAGGCATGAGATATTCAATCTCTAACACAGCTGAGTACGGTGACTACATCACAGGTCCAAAGATCATCACAGAGGATACTAAGAAGGCTATGAGAAAGGTTCTTTCTGACATTCAGGACGGTACATTTGCTAAGGACTTCCTCCTTGACATGAGCGATGCCGGTTCACAGGTTCACTTCAAGGCTATGAGAAAGCTCGCTGCCGAAGCTCCTGCCGAAGTATTCGGTAAGGAAGTTAGAAAGCTCTACAGCTGGTCTGACGAAGATAAGCTCATCAACAACTAATGCGAGTGTCTCACACACAGTTCGTGAAGACAGTTTGATGTATTCAAACTTCTGTCACCCGAGCATTACATAGTACGAATTTAGGGTAGCTTGATTTTCAAGCTACCCTTTTTGCGAGTACCTCGCCCGCACGGCGAGCCGCCGTCCCCAATTCGTGTAGACAGTTTGCAATGTAAAAAACATATTATGCCCGAGCGTAGTATTGTAGTTGTGTTCGAAATTTTATAGCACGGCTTTTATTGTGTCAAAACATATTATCATAAACATAAATTTTCATCAAGGCAGACAAATAATGCTCCTCACTCATCTAAAAATTTCAATTTTTCGTTTTCAACTTTCAATAAAAAATCAGGGTTCAGCTTTTTACGGCTGAACCCTTTTGCAGTTAAAACTTATCAATTTTTAAATAATCAATACTTCTCATAGGAGAAAGAATTATAAGCGTCAAGCAAAGACTGCTTATTCTCAGCGGTAGTTTTCTCACCCCATGCGCTGGTATCACCATAACCTGTCGCAATAAATTCGGTAAACATATGTGCATTTACGCAATTATTAAACTGTTTAAGGTTAATTTCGTTATATTTTGCCCGTGAAATATTTTTGTCATTACCGTCAAAATATCTATAATAAATATTATTTGATTCTTCGACTACGCCTCTTGACGAATACATATTTGCAAAAAGATTCTCTCCGTCGTATGTGATTATTGAATTACCCGACCAATAGTAACCGTCATCTACATTTAAAGATATCTTTAGGTCGTGAACCTCATACTTTTTGGCAGTTTTATTATAGTATATCGAAAAACCGTCGTTAACATTTCCCACTCTTTTTAACTTACCGTCTTCAAATTTGTAAACAACGGAATGGAAACCATACTCTTTGGAATCAGACTTTTGTGCAACAAGTTCCGGAACTCCGTCAAAGTCGAAATCCAAAAACATAACACCTGACAAATTGTGATTACTTCCCAAACTTGGCATCCATTCATCAGTATGATTCATCATATAATTGATAAAAGCGTCCCTTGTTTTATCGGATGTCTTATATCTGTATGTTACACCGGTTGGGTTAAACATCGTAGTAAACTTTTTACCGTCTTTTGAAACACCTCTTACCGTATAAGTGTTACTGCCGGACTTTGCACCCTTGTGAACATAATGGTTGTCATAAGTTTCTGCTATCTTCTTCCAAGAACCGTTTTCTTTAATATAAACACGGAACTTTGGCGCATCTCCCGTCCAATGCATTTCAACGCCGTTGTTTACTGCACCAATGCTGTAAATTTCGGGACAATCCTGATGATCGCCAATGGGCTTACCCTTTGAATCGTAGCCGCTTGTAAAACCCTTGGCATCCTTGCTGATACAACGAACCGTGTAATAAATATCATCAATGCTTAAATCAAATTCCTTTGAAACAACATTCATATCAAGCATAGTCGTGCCTGTTGTGTCGCCAAGCTTTGTCCAACCGTTTCTGTCCTTGTAGTACACACGATATTTTTCAGCACCTGCAACCTTGTTCCATGTCAGCTTTACTCCGTCATATGTGACCTCAAGTTTTGAAATTTTCGGTGTGGCTACATACTTTACCGACTTGCCTGTCGGGTTATAACCGCTTGTAAATTTCTTTGCGTCTGATGTAATACATCTTACAGTATAAGTGTAATTTCTGCCGGATGAAACATCCTTGTCGATATATGAGGTTGAAGTTGTATCAACCATTTTTGTCCAGCCTTTACTGCCCTTGTAGTAAACTCTGTATTTAGTCGCACCGCTTACTTTGCCCCAAGAGATTTTCACACCGCCGTTTACATTTTCAAGTTTTGAAATTTCGGGGGCGGCAATATATTTTACACTTTTGCCCTTTGAATCATAACCGCTTGTAAAGCTCTTTCCGTCAGCAGAAATACATCTTACAGTATAGGTGTAATTCCTGCCCGATGAAACATCCTTGTCGATATATGATGTTGAAGTTGTATCGACCATTCGTGTCCAGCCTTTTCTGCCCTTGTAGTAAACTCTGTATTTAGCCGCACCGCTTACTTTGTTCCATGTAAGCTTTACACCGCCGTAAACGCTTTCGGCCTTTGAAATTTTCGGAGTAGCCAAGCTTGCCCTTGCAACCTGTGCATACTGCACGGGTGTGTTAAGCGGTTCAACCGCATTTGCAGAAACTGCCGAAACCGCAACCGCAGACATCGACATAACCGCCGCCATAGCTATAGGTAAAAACTTTTTCATATCTATCCCTCGCTTTGTTCAAATTCTACGCATTATAAAATAATTCATCTGTTTTTTTATGCAAGTTAATTGTAACATTTCATAATTAAAAAAGCAATATGTCTTGATTAACTTTTGGAATATTTTAAACAAAACGCAAAATAAAATGACCGCTCACAAAATTGAAAGCGGTCATTTTTATAAATTTATTTCTGAATAATGTTATTTAATATTATTCAAAACGAGTTCTGCGTTTTGCAAAAATTACACCGCAGCCTGCAAGCATTGCAGCTGCAAGGAATATTGCAACGCTGTTCTGTCCTGTCTGAACTGCACCGTTGCCGCCTGTTGCAGATTTTGTTACTGTATCCTTTGTTGCAGTATCTTTTGTTGAAGAATTGCCCTTTGAAGGAACTCCGTTTGCATAGTAGTTAACCTTGAATGTACCTGTAACCTCTGTTGAATACTCTTCATCTTCGGGAAGATTGAGCCATTCGTTTACATCACCCATAACATAAACTTCAAGATTTGTCTTTGTGTCATCGGGGCGAACATCAACAGGACTTATATATACAATATCTTCCTCTGTACCGTCAAAAGTCTTTGTGTAAGTTTTGCCTGTAATTTTATCCTTTACAGTAACTTCAAGACCTTTAAATTCGGGATAGAAATATGTTTCATCGTAGTATTCCTTGCTTTCGGGACTTCCGTCATACGGCATATCAGCCTCATAGAAGAAATCTGTATCAGCCTTTGTGTAGTTCACCTTTTCGGGTGCTTTTACGGAAACAACCTCGTAACGCTCATCAAGCTGAGGCACATCGTTAATATTTTCAAATTTAATCTTATAGCTTGTCTGTGCATCCTGATATGATACATTTACAGTGTACTCTCTGTAAATCATACCGTAAAGCTTTGAGTTTAATTCAGTAACAATTTTTTCAAACTCATCCTCGGTCATATCTTCTGTAAAATCAGGCATATTTTTATCATATTCAATCAATGCCTTAATTACTTCGCCGTAATTAAACGGATCAGCAAGCTCAGCTTTGCAGTCCTTAGCATCAACCTTTTCGGTTGTACCGTCATTGTAAACTGCCTCAACTTCAATACCTGTGAGGTCAAGTTTGAGTTCAAGATTGAACTGACTGAAATACTTGATTAGACTTTCTTCTGTTGCATTTTCGTCTGCGATTTTTGATAAATCAATATCAGGTTCAATTACATCCTCTGATGTGTATGTAAGCTTGTCGGGGAGCTTTGTAATTTTAAGCTCTGTTACCTTTTTTGCCTCATCGGGTGTCGCTGTGTCGTCTGTCTGTGCAAACGCTGTGAACACGCATGAAAATGCAAGCATCAGAACGATTGCAAAGGACATTACCTTTTTCATAGAATTTTCCTCCTGAAAACTAAAAATCATTGTATGATAAATGTATATACAATCATAACGCTATTGTAGCACACTTTTTTGCAAAAATCAACTGTTTCAACAAATAATTGTCGCAAAAATTCTTCACTTGCTGTTTTTTATGAATTTTTTATATAGTATATTGTTGCATTTGAGATTTAATTATAATTATTCAAATAAATTTGTATTTATTGCAAATTTTCTATTGTAAAATTCTGTCATTGCTGATATAATTGTAGGCGGAATCAAAAGATTACCGAATACCCGAAAATCGGCATAAAATCTACCCAACAAATATGGTGATTAAATTGAAAATTCTGCTTAATCCAGACAAAGAAATTGTAAAAGAAGTTCGCAAACAGCTTATACGCACGGGCGGTTATTGTCCGTATATGTTAATCAGAAGCCCTGCAACACTGTGTATGTGTGAGGATTTCAGGGCAAAAATTGCCGATCCCGAATTTGAGGGATACTGCCATTGCCTGATGTATTATAAACAAAAATAGAATTTTATACATAACAAATAACAATAATCGGAACAGCCGTGATTGGGTTTACGGCTGTTCCGATTTTTTAGGCAGAAAAACTCAATCGAGTGAAGTAAATCTGAACTTAAATGTTATAATCCCGTTTTCAAATTCGGCTTTATATTTGAAGCCATGCATTTCAAGGGCGGATTTTACTATTGAAAGTCCTATTCCGCTGCCGCTCTTATTATCTCCCTTTGCGGCTCTGAAATAAGGCTGCCACAATTTTGAGAGATTTTCCCTGTCAAATGACGAGCATTGATTGCTGATTGATAATACATCATCCGAAACATTAATTGTGATATCCGAACCGTAATCGGAATATTTTTCGGCATTGTCAATAAGATTTTCAAGCACCGTTTTAAGCATGGCAGGATCAGCCTTAATTTTTGCCTTTGAGTTATAAATGAAAATAATTTCGTGTTCTGTGTGAACATAATAATTTTCAAGAATTTTCTCAATAAACGGTTTAAAGTCAAAAACTTCGCAATTCAGCTTTAATGCGGGCGAATCGAATCGTGACAAATCGAGCATTCTGTGAATAAGGATGTCCATTTCCTCGGTCTGCTGCTGAATGATTTCTATGTTATGAAGTCTCTTTTCGGTGTCTTCCTCATTTTTAAGATTTTCCGCAAAACCGCCTATGACAAACAGAGGGGTTTTGAGATTGTGCGCAATTGCATTTGTCATTTCAAGACGGGTTTCCTCCTGTGCGGTTCGCCTTTTAAAATCTTTCCACGAGAAAATTTCAACCGTAATCACCACCGCCATTATCGTAAACGCAACGGCAAATATCGTTATAAACTTCCATAGGCAATCATTGAGTAAATCTATTTCTTTTAAAGAAACAATCAAATAAGACCCCTGTACAACTTTATATACATAGTCACTATCATCGAGATCACTTATCAAGCGATTTTCTTTGTTGTAATAGTAATCACTGCTCAACAAATAACATTTAAAAATCCCGTCATTTACAACAGCAGGTGATTCGTAAATATCAATATAAGATAAGGCGTTATCTTTAAGAATTTGTTCTACATTCTTTTGAGAATATTTAGGTTTGTCCTTTCCAAGAAAGAAATCTGTATCTATTATATTGCGGTACATTTCGTCATTTTCAAACGGAGTAGCCTCTAATTCTTCTATGGTCAAATAATCATATTTGCTAAGGTCAAAGCTATATGTTTTAACAACTTCATCCTGAACATACCAATCATTCACTTTGTTGGTCTTTACAACCTCAAGCTGACACGGAACATAGCCGTATTTTTCGCTTTCATAAAACTTTTTACAAATCAAAAGATAGTAATTTCCGTCACTATCGGCAGGAGTGTTGAGATATCCGCAAATTTCTTTATACTCATTATCACTGAGCAAATTTCTAATCACATCAAAACTTATATAATTTCTGATATGTGATAAAGTACCATGGATGTCATCATAATACACCGTAAGAACATTGTCAGTAGTAATCGTCATATTTTTGTTATCAGTAATCTGATAGTATGTATTGCTTTTATCAACATTTTCATTCAGCAATCCTACTTTGTCATTGTATGGATAAGCTCCATTCACCTTATCATCTTGAGAATCTGTTAAATTTATGCCAAGGTTATGCTCTACATCAATCATCTTCATTTTAAGCTCATTTTCGGCATTGGCAACAAGCAAGTCTTTGGAGCTGTTCAGTATTGCAAGAGAGGTAAAAACCGTTCCCAGCAGACACACAATTATTGTTACGGAAATTATAATGTAATGAAACTTTTTTCGCCGTTTGATATATCTTGATTTCATTTTTTATCCTCTGCCTTATACCCTCGCCGTATTACCGTTTTCAAAACAGACGCATTTTCGCCCAATGCTTTTCGGATATTTTTGATATGCGTGTCAAGCACTCTTTCATCAATCATCGTGTCATAGTGCCAAACGGCTGTGATGATTTTTTCACGGGACACAACGCTGTTTTTATTCTCTAACAGAATTTTAAGAATAGCATATTCCTTTGCGGTAAGGGTTACTTCTTCACCGTCGGACACAACAACACCGTTGTTCGGATTGAGCGAAACATTCCCCACCGTAAGCAAATTGTGCCGCACAAGTCCTTTTGAACGCTTGATGAGGGCTTTCACCTTTTCATAAAACACAGGCAGAGCAATCGGCTTTACAATGTAATCGTCACAGCCGAGAGCGTAGCCGTTGAGCATATCAGCCTCGCTTGTTCTTGCCGTGATGAACATAATCGGCACATCGCTGTATCTGCGGATTTCTTTGCAAAGCGTAAACCCGTCCATTTCGGGGAGCATTACATCAAGGAGCAAAAGGTCATAGCTGTTCTCATATGCCTTATCAAGTCCCTTTAAGCCGTTTTCCGCAAGGGTGATATTAAATTTTTCTTTATCTCTTTTTGAAAAATATTCGACAAGCATTTCACGAATATTTTTATCGTCCTCAACCAAAAGAATGTTGTACATTTTTCTCACCGTACTTTGATTGTAATACATTAATCTGAAGTTGATATGTAGATTTCTGTATATTTAAAATTCAGTTTCTGTCATAACTAAAACGGCGGATGCAATTTTCAGCATCCGCCTTGTTTTATGTATCTTATTTATTGACAAAATATCTGATGATATCCTGACGGGTTACGATACCGATAAAAGTACCGAGGTCATCGGTTACGGGGATAAAGTTCTGATTCATTGCCCGTGCAAGAAGCTCGTCCATACCTACCGAAATTTTAACTGCCGGATTAAAGTCGGGACGGAGTATGTCACGGATACGAAATTCTTCCTGTTCTTCGATATCGCCCGAAGTCTTTTTGTCAATTATATGCCACAAGAAGTCACCCTCGCTCACCGTGCCGACATATTTTCCGTCACGGGTTATAACAGGGATAGCGGTGTAGCTGTGAGCACGCATTTTTTCAAGTCCCTGTCTTAGGGTATTGTCCTCATAAATATATTTTAAAGAATCTTTATGCTTTAAAAGCATAATAACATTCATCTTTTCACCTCCAGTCAAAAAACAAATATTTGTCAGCCAAAGGTCATTATAGTACCAAACAAACAATATTGCAATATCTTTTTACAATATTTTACACAATTATTGCATTTTTGATTTTACATACTTGTTTGTAACATAAAGCTGTCCGATAAGGTACACCACGCCAGCCGTGAGCAAAAGCGTTTTAACCTGCAAAAGTCCGCTCATCATAAAAATTACTGCGGTTACGGCTGTAAGAAGATATGCCCATAATTTTGAAAATCTGTTAAAACATAAAAACCACAAGATAAGTGCAACGACCGTCAGCACACAGGTTGAGATTATCCAAAAGGTTTCCATAATCGGCTTTGTAAAACCGCCCTCAAGCACGCCGATGTTAATTCCCATAAGGAAAATACTACAATATTTTCCGATTCTTTCTATGTAAAGCATAGCCCTGTTATCAAAAATTGTTCTGTCTATTCTGTTGCTTTTTATATAGACGATGTCGGGTACAAGCAAAGCAATTGCAAAAGCAAGTCCGTACCAGTTAAAAAGATTTGTACTGAAAAAGTCCATAAGTTCACTCCGTTATTTATTGTTTTCGTGGTATTCACAAAATTCCTTCGTTTTGCTCCAATACTTTATTCCCCAGTTTTCAAAATTCCACTCCTCCATATAATCGTTACATTCGTAGTCGATGTACCACAAAAGTCCGTTGTTGAGAATAAAATTTGTCGGGAAATAATCTATGTTAATTCCTTTTGGATTCAACAGTCTGCACATTTCACGAACCTGCTCAATGTATTCGGGTTTCATCTCATTCTGCAAAACAAGCTCATACGCGGTTTTGCCGTCAATGTAATCTTTAAGAATCCTCTCGTTTTCCACATCGCAGTCAATAAGCTTCGGCAGTCTGAGCCCGGCATTTTTCAGCCGTTCGTAATCATTAAGCTCACTTTGAATTTTGTTACCGAAGGTATAGTATGAACACGGCTCGTGGTGAATCTGCTTTAAAACATAATTGTGTTCTCCGTCTGACACAAGGTAGGAATAACCGCCCTTGCCTTTTCCGAGAAGCTTAATGACGGTAAAATCTTTTCCGTTCACACTCTTAGTATCCATAATAACATCTCCGCACATATTACCGTATTATTTTATCACAGCTAAAGTTTGGGTGCAAGTTTTAAATTCTTTATGTGTAATGAACAAATGCTAAAATAAGTACATTCGATAAAATAAAAAAGCGTAGATTTATAAATTTATTTTCCCATACGGCAATTTATTACAAATTTGTTGTTGATTTTCTTATTAAAAAAAAGTATGATTAGGATATATAATTCTGCGCAAATGCCACAGATGTGACATTTGATGCCCGCCACAATTGAATAACAACTTTTAACACACAGGAGAAGATTTATTTGGAAAAGAAAAAATTCAGAATCAGTGGAAAGCTGATATTTAATCTCGCTGTTGTGGCAATCTCGATTTATCTGATCATCTACTTCTTTGTTTCGGAGGACGGTCTGATCGACTTGCTCAAAAAGCCTGACGGCTGCAATATGCTGATTATCCTTGCGGCTTTGCTGATTTATGATTTGAACATCCTTGTTGACGCTGTTGTCACGCTGATATATGTGCGGTCAAAATATAAGGATTTCAGTTTTATTGAGGCTTTGAAGGTCGCATTTGTCGGAGTATTCTTCAGTGCGATTACACCGTCAAGTACAGGCGGACAGCCTATGCAGCTTTACCTTATGTCAAAAAAGAACATAAGCGTAGGTTTCGGTTCGGCTTGTATGACGCAAAAGTTCATTGTGTATCAGATAGTAATGACCGCTGTCAGCGTTATTGCTGTTATCACAAGGTTCAACTATTTCAGTGATGCTTTTACAAACATCTGGTCAACACTTTTCATTATTTTCGGATTTACCGTTCAGCTTGCAATGACGGCTTTGTTCCTGCTTGTTTCGTTCAGCCGTAAGGTTACAAACAAGCTCATCAATCTTATTTATAAGATTATGAAAAAGTTCAAGTTCATTAAAAATCCAGAAAAGAAGGTTGAAAGACTTCACAAAGAAGTTGATATGTTTCACGACACAAACAAACAGCTTTTTTCAAGCGTAAAACGGCTTGTTGTGATTTATGTGCTTGTATTTATACAGGTGCTTTTAATTCTTTCAATCCCATACCTCATCTATATTTCATTTGGTATGGCTCCGATTGCAAGAGCGGCAGGTCAGCCGACACTTTCGTTCTATGATTCAATCTGTATTCAGTCATTCGTACTGTTTACAGCAAACCTTATCCCGCTCCCCGGTGCATCGGGCGGTGCGGAGCTTGCATTCACAATGTACTTCGGTTCATTCTTCAAAATCGGTGCAATAAGCAAAATCAAGCCGGCAATTCTTATGTGGAGATTCATTACATACTACGGAGCAATCCTGATTTCTGCCCCGTTCTCCTACTTTACAAAGGGTAAAAGGCGTGACGATGAAATAAAACAAATTGAAGAAGAACTTGAATCGGAAATGGATAATAAAAAACGGAAGAAAAATTAACTCAGTAGTATTTTCATAAATATCTCTTTCAAAAACGGAGCAGACGAAATGCAGTCTGCTCCGTTTTTTGTTGTATGACAAACCGTTAGCCATTTTTTACGGTCAATTGTTGGAAACAATTTGTAGTGGCGAACAAGGTTCGCCGCTACAGTATATCATCAAACATTCTGTTTAAGGCAGGTTTTCAGGTCATCTTCTGCGTTGCTGATTGGACGCAAGCCGAATGTTTCTGACAAATACTGCAACACATTCGGGCTTAAAAATGCAGGGAGTGTCGGGCCGAGGTAGATATTCTTTATTCCGAGGCTTAAAAGTGCCAGCAAATCGGCAACCGCCTTTTGCTCATACCACGAAACAATCAGCGACAACGGCAAGCCGTTTACATCTGTATCAAACGCATCGGCAAGTGCTACGGCAATGCAGATTGCGGAGTAAACATCGTTGCACTGACCGATGTCGAGTAATCTCGGCAAGCCGTCGATGTCACCGAATTCGAGCTTGTTAAAGCGGTATTTTCCGCAGGCAAGCGTCATAATTATGCAGTCTTTCGGCACATTTTCGGCAAACTCCGTGTAGTAATTTCTGCCCGGTCTTGCACCGTCACAACCGCCGATAAGGAAAAAGTGTCTGACTTTTCCTCTTTTGACAGCCTCGACAATTTTATCAGCATATGAAAGCGTAGCGTGATGACCGAATCCCACAAGAATTTCGTGCGGTTCAACATCTTCTTTAAAACCGCCGAGTTCAATTGCCTGCTGAATAATTTCGCTGAAATCTTTGTCGCCGTTTTCCTTTTTTCCGATGTGCTTAACGCCCTCCCAGCCGACAACATTTGTACTGTAAATTCTGTCTTTGTACGAATCTCTCGGCCGCATAAGGCAGTTTGTCGTCATAAGAATACAACCGGGGATATTGTCAAACTGCTTTTGCTGATCTTGCCATGCACCGCCGAAATTGCCGATAAGATGCGGATATTTTTTTAAACCGTCATAGCCGTGACACGGTAGCATTTCGCCGTGAGTATAAACATTTATGCCCTTGCCCTTTGACTGTTCAAGGAGCATTTCAAGGTCTTTCAAATCGTGACCCGACACAATAATAAACGGACCTTTTTTGATGTGAACATCAACCTTGTGCGGTGACGGATTGCCGTAGGTTTCAGTGTTTGCTTCATCAAGTTTTTTCATAACTTCAAGAGCATTTTCACCCGTTCTCATCGTCATTCTGATAAGCTCCTCAACCGTGAGCGAATCATCCGTTGTCGCCTCAAGTGCAGTGATGTAAAAATCGTCAACCTGATCGCTGAAATAGCCGAGTTCACGAGCCTGATGACCGTAGGCGCTTATGCCTTTGAGACCGTAAACAATTGTCTGTCTTAAAGAGCGGATGTCGGGGTCAAGCGACTTTTCGTACATAATTCCCGCAAGCGGTGCGTCTTTGAGCATTTCCGACTTTGTTTCGGGAAGATTGTAGGTTGCGTGCAGAGTATGATTTTTGATTTCGCCCACAACTTCACGAAGTTTTTCCTTGATTTGCTGAGATTCACGCAAAAGCGACACATGCACATCGGCATCAAAGTTTACATTCGTCAGCGTTGTAAAAAGGCAGTTTTCCACAAAGCGAACAATGTCCTTGTCAATGTGCTGACCTTTTTCAATAAGCACCTTGCCGTAACAGCTTATGCCCTTCAGCTGAAAGATAAGTAAATCCTGAAGATTTGCAATTTCGGGAGTTTTTCCGCAAACACCGAGCCGTGTGCAACCCTTTCCGTTCGCAGTCTGTTCACACTGATAGCAAAACATCTCATAACCCAAGTCCATATTATTACTCATAAAAATTACCTCCGAAACATTCTGCAAATATTATCTGCAAATTTTCGGAGGTTTATTCTTAATTTGGATTTTTAATAAACACTGAATGAAGTGCTCTCACTCTGACCGCCGCCTGAAACGGTTATCGGATAAGTTCCCGATTTTGTTCTTGTGCCGACTTTCCAAGACCACGATGCGTTGCCATTGCTGTCGGAAGTAACATCTTCAAGTCCGCTTGCCGTTGATATTCCGCTGTTATACACAACTGTGATTGAATATGTTGTGTTTGGAGCGCCGTGAATACTAACGCTCGCAAACGAACCTGCACTTACGCTTGATGTAACATTTGTAAATTCGAGCGTTGTTTCAGCCTGTGACGACTTATCCTCATGCTTTTCTACAACCTTTTTTACCGGTTTTTTAGTGGGTTTCTGAGTAGGTTTTTCTGTAGGCTTTTCAGTCGGTTTCTCGGTGGTCAGCTCTTCCGTTGTAGGTTCTTCGGTTGTCGGCTCTTCCGTAGTCACTTCGGCAGTTGTTTCGTCTTCAAAAACAGACGAAACAATGTCATCAACAGTATTGCTTGACTCTGATGCTTGGGAACATCCCGAAAATGTAAGGAGCAATCCCAGTGTTACCGCAACAGCTAATGTTCTAAATTTTCTCATCTATTGTCACCTCATACAATTATTTTATTTAATAATAGTACAATTTGTTTTATTTGTAAAGAGCTTTTTGTGCAAATAATCAATAATTGTTATTTTTTAGAACATAACTGTGTAAAAAAAGAACAGCCAAAAGGCTGTTCTAAAAAAATGTATTAGATTTTTATTTTAAAGATTTGCGAAAACCTTTGTACCTTTATTCTTAATCCAATACCAGATTGGAAGGCTGATGAGGATAAAATAAAATGCTGTGCAGGCAAGGAAAATTTCAGTCGAAATTTTGATTTCAAAGCTGAGAAGAACCGAATACACAATAACAGGCACACACACGGCAAGGACTGAAATCAACAATGAAAGCATAACGCTTGCACTCTGTTTTACTGCCTCAGCGGTTGTGTTCCAATCAAGCTTTGGTTTTTTCAGGTCAAACATAAGTCCGAGAAGTCCCGAGAACAACGAGAAAATTATCGGAATAAGAATTGTGATAATAATATTAACCGGTTTCATTCCGAGCATTATTGAGAGAACAACCGAGGGTACAAGTGAAACAACACCGTTTACAATAAAGTGAAGTTTCAGCTTTTGTGTAAGCACCTGCAACGGTGATACAGGAAGCGACTGCATAAGCCAGAGGTTCTTTGCTTCCATTGAAATTGATGCCGCAGAAATCGGTCCAACTGCAATAACGAATGAAATTATCAGCGGAAGATATACCGAAATAATGTCGGTAAATTCACTCGGAAGTGTATTCACCATATTGAACTGGAACACCGCATAAATTGTTCCGCCTACCATAATTAACGCACTGAGTCCGCTGTTAAGCATATAGGTTGCGTTGCCTGTGAACATCATTCTTTCTTTGCGTAAAAGCGCCTTTGATGCAGAACTTACTTTCAAAGTTTTCTCTTTATACACGGCTTTCTTCGCACCCTTTTTCGATGTTGCAAGCTTTATGAAGCTGTGAGAAAGCACCGCATAAACAACTGCAAAGAACCCAATAATTACGACAGCAACACCAAAAAGCGGCAACAATTCGCCCGATGCGCCAAGTCCTGTGAGATAAAGCGGATATGCACTGCCCATTATATTTGCACCGATACCAATTGAATTTACAGCGAGTGTTTTTACAAGGTCCTCTGCCTGATAATAAAGGTAAAAATACAGTGCAAAGAAAACAAGTGAAAATACGATTGTCACAACATTTTTATGTCTTGTCCTTGATGTTACAAATGCAATCAGCCAGCCGAGAATGCACGAAACGCTCAGGCTTAAAAGCGGAACTAAAAGCAGAATCACAATCTGACTTACTACAAGCGAAGCCGAAACAGACACATTTGTTGCATAGGCCGCAAAAGCAGGGACCTGTACAAGTGCACAAAAGAGAAGATTTTGTGCATACAGTGGCAACATTCTACAAAAGAGAATACTGCGAGGCGGAATAGGCATTGAAAGCAAAAGTTCATTATCCTTTGCCTCATAAAGCTGTGAGAGCGAAAGGAAAATACAGCCTATTGTGCTGATTACAAACGACGCACCCATAACATAGAGAAAATACAACCAACTGAATCCCGATGTTGCAAGCATAGGTGCCATCATGCTGAACACATTGTAGAACATAAATGCAAATACAACACCGACAAAAGCGAGAAGAGCAAGATAAACAGCTGGTGAGTTAAACGAACTTTTTTTGCCGTTCTTTTTCTTGTTTGACGAATTTGCGGTGTACCGTGCAAGTGCCTTTTGAAATTGGAGTTTAATTAAGGTTTTAAGCATCTTTCTCCTCCAGTTCAAGGAATACATCTTCAAGCGAATCATCGCCCTTGACCTCATCCATTGTACCCGACTTGATAAGTTTGCCGCTTTTGATGATAGCAACCTTGTCGCAAAGCTTTTCGGCAACTTCAAGCACATGGGTTGAGAAGAAAATTGCACCGCCGTTATCGCACATCTCTCTCATCAAAGCTTTGAGAAGGTGGGATGATTTTGGATCAAGACCTACAAAAGGTTCATCCATAATGATAAGCTTGGGGTTATGTATGAGTGCGGAAACAATTGCAAGTTTTTGTTTCATACCGTGAGAATAGCCGTCAATTGTCTGAGCAAGTGCATTTTTAATTTCAAACATTTCAGCATATTTACTGATTCTTGCCTGACGGTCAGACTGGCTGATTCCGAAAATATCGGCAATAAAATTGAGGTACTTAATACCTGTCATAAACTCATACAAATCGGGATTGTCGGGAATGTAAGCAATTTTGCGCTTACATTCGAGAGGTTTTTCTTTTACCGACACACCGTCAACATAGATTTCGCCCTCGTCAAAGTTGAGAATTCCACAGCAGGATTTGATTGTTGTTGTCTTTCCTGCACCGTTGTGTCCGATAAAGCCGTAAATCTCGCCTTTTTGAATATGAAGTGACAAATCGTCAACAGCCTTTTTGTCACCGTATTTTTTAGTTAAATGTTCTATTCTGAGCATAAGCGCTCCTCCTATAGCCAAATAAATTAAGCAAATTATACTACACGAAATATTCTTGTGTCAATATATTATAAAAATTCAACAAGCTTGAATTACAAACCAATAAATCTGCGAAATTTGGATAACAGAAACCATTTTTGATGAAATGTAAAATCTATTGAAATATTTTGCATTACGAATCATCTTGAATATGTGCAGGAATGATTTATAATATTATTACAGATTATTTTTTGGAGGTTCATCTTGGCAAAGTTCAAAAGAAAATATACACTCGGGGAAGAAATTTTCAACTCTGTATCACACGGAATCGGTGCAGGTCTGTCAATTGCGGGAACGGTTGTGCTTATCGTTATGGCGGCAATCCACACAAATGCGTGGGGTGTTGTCAGCTCTTGCATTTACGGTGCATCGCTCATCATACTCTATACAATGTCAACTCTGTATCATTCTTTCACAAATGAAAAGGTAAAAGCATTTTTCCGAATAATGGATCACAACACAATTTTTCTGCTGATTGCAGGAACATACACGCCGATTACTCTTTACTATCTCAATGGTGTGACAGGTTGGATTCTGTTCGGAATTGTGTGGGCATCGGCAATTTTCGGAATAGTTATGAACTCAATCAACCTTGAAAAAGCAAGGATTCCGTCAATATTCTGCTACATAGGAATGGGTTGGGTAATAATCTTTGCAATAAAACCGCTTATGGAGCATATGCCGTCAATTTCGGGAATCTTCCTCATAATAGGCGGAATATTCTACACGGTGGGGATTATATTTTACGCAATTAAAAAGGTAAAATATTTTCACTCGATATGGCACTTATTCACGGTTGCAGGAAGTGTGTTTCACTACTTTGCAATTCTTCTCGGATTTTTCCGTATTTAACGGAAGCGAAAGCTGACCGCATAAAAATCCGCAGGTAAATCTTTCACACGCAAAAAAATGGGCTGTCGTAAAACCTTTTGTTTTTCGACAGCCCTAAATTTTATAAAAAGATTTGTTTAGTTTGCGGGAACGCCTACGGAAACCTCTCGTACAGACAGAGCTTCCTTTGGAAGTGTGTACTTCTGCTTGTAAGCCTTGTAATCTGCGTTGTACTGAATATCATCTGAATTTTTGAGTTCGTGAAGATATTCGTGTGCGTCGTAGCCGTTGCGGTTGATTTCAATAACACCGATTGCAATGTTTGAGCAATGGTCGGAAACTCTCTCAATATTTGTGATAAGGTCAGAGAATACAAAACCGAGTTCGATTGTACAGGTACCGTTAGTAAGACGCTTAACATGGGCGTCTTTAAGCTTGTCACGCAGACGGTCGATAACCTGTTCAAGCGGTTCAACCTTTGAGGCAAGTGCAAGGTCATTATCAACAAAAGCAACAGTAGCGTTGTTGATAATTTCACGAAGTGCATCAACCATAACGGCAAGACCTGCTTTCGCCTCTTTTGAGAACGAAATGTTCTTTTCGTGAATTTCCTGAGCAACCTTTACAATGCTTACCGCATGATCGCTGATACGCTCAAAATCACCGATTGTGTGAAGAATGAGCTGAATAGTTTTGTTGTCGTCAGCCGAAGGCTGTTTGGAACTGAGCTTTACAAGATATGTTGAAATAACATCCTCATAGGAATCAATCATATCCTCGTTTTCATGAATTGTTTCCGCAACCTTTTCGTCATAATGGTCAACAAGTTCAAGTGCGCCGAGGAGCGTACCCTCAGAAAGACGAGCCATTTTTTCAGCAAGTGACTTTGCACGCTCTGTTGCAACAGAGGGAGTGTTGAGAAAACGCTCATCAAGGAACGGAACATCCGAATCCTCGTCCTTGTCCTTGATTGTAAGGCAGGCAAGCTTTTCAAGATACTTGTTGAACGGAAGAAGAATTGCAGTTGCAAGCAGATTGAATGCTGTGTGGATAACCGCAATGTTCTCGGGACCTACGATATCTTCAAGAAAACCGTAGTTGATAAAGAGGTTAGAACCGTAGAACAATGCACAAATTACGAGTGTGCCGATAATATTGAAGTAAAGATGTACAAATGCGGCACGCTTTGCGTTTTTCTTTGCACCGATACAGGAAATAAGTGCGGTTACGCAAGTGCCTATATTCTGTCCCATAACAATCGGGATTGCCATTGAATAGCTGATTGCGCCTGTTTTGGACAATGCCTGCAAAATACCGACAGAGGCGCTTGAACTTTGTATAATCGCCGTCAGCAATGCACCGGCAATAATACCGAATACAGGGTTGTTAAAGAGTGTGAGGAAGCCTGTGAATGTCGGATCATCCGAAAGCGGTTCAACAGCCGCACTCATCTGATCCATACCAACCATAAGAATACCGAATCCGAGGAAAATTGTGCCGAGATGCTTCTTCTTTTCCGAATTGCAGAACATAAGAAGAATAATTCCGACAAAGGCAAACACGGCAGAGAAAGACGAAGGCTTTAAAAGCTGCATAACCAAGCTGTCGCCCTCAATACCCGAAAGGCTGAGAATCCAAGAAGTGATTGTTGTGCCGACATTGGCACCCATAATAATACCGATTGCCTGGCGGAGCTTCATAATTCCCGAGTTTACAAAGCCGACAACCATAACGGTTGTTGCCGAAGAGGACTGAATCACCGCAGTAACCGCCGCACCGAGAATGAATCCTTTCATGGTGCTGTTAGTCATTTTTTCCAGAGTTTTTTCAAGCTTACCGCCGGAAAGACTCTCAAGACCGTCGCCCATTGAATTCATACCGAACAAAAAGAGCGCCAGACCGCAGAGCAGTTGTAAAACCATAAACAAATCCATAAATACATACTCTCCTTTATCATCAATAATATTAAACTAAAGTCATAGGATTGTCAATGAATTGTAAAGAATTTGTAAAGTCTGAAAGCTTGGCGAATATCTTTGAAATTTGTCAAAACGGAGTATTTTTTATGTGAGATTTGTAAAAGCACATTGCTTGGGCAATAAAAAACGACACTGCACAACACAGTGTGCGCAGTATCGCTTAAAATTTGTTTTGTTTGTAAAATAATGTAAACAGGCTTCACATCAGAACCTTGCGGTAAATGTTGTTCCCTGTTCACTGCTTTCAAGAGAAATCTCTCCGCCGTGTCTTTCGGTAATGTGCTTGACAATTGCAAGTCCAAGACCCGTGCCGCCTGTTTCCTTTGAACGGCTCTTGTCAACACGGTAAAAGCGTTCAAACACACGCTTGTGGTGCTTTTCGGGGATACCGATTCCCGTGTCGGCAACTTTAACAAACGGATGTTCATTATCATCGCCCGTTATGATTTTTACCGAACCGTTTTCACGATTGTAACGGATTGCATTGTCACAAAGATTGTAGATAAGTTCGTAAATCTGATTACGGTTGCCGTTTATGACGGCAGTTTTTGTATCAACAGTAATTGTAATTCCGTGCTTTTCGGCATTTGAACGGAGATCCTCAGCAACCTCGACCGCAACCCCTGCAAGGTCAACAGGGGCAAATTCTTCGTCGCTGAATTTTTCATCAAGCTGTGAAAGCTCCATGATATCGCTTATAAGGGAGAGAAGTCTGCCCGATTCCTTGTGAATTTTATTTGCAAAATTCGGAATATCATCGGGCTTTACAAGACCGCTTGCAATGATTTCCGCATAGCCCGAAATTGAAGTCAGCGGTGTTTTCAGCTCATGCGTTACATTTGCCGTAAATTCACGGCGCATTTTTTCAGCCTTTTTCTTAGCCGAAACATCAATAATAAGACAGATTGCACCGTTTTTTTCGCCGTTTGAATAAACAGGATTGGTGATAATCTGCAATGCTCTGCCCTTTACGGTTGTGTCGCCGTTTTTACTTTCGCCCGAAAGAGCCTTGTCAACGCAATCGTTAAGAACCTCGTTGCGTGAAAACGCAATCAAAGTTTTGTCGGTAACACCGTCATCATCGGCACCGAGAAGCTTTGACGCCGAATAGTTGCTCATAAGCACCTTTTTGTCAACATCAATAAGAATAAAGCCCTCTGCCATATTTTCGATAAGCGTTGAAATTTTATCCTTTTCAAACTGCAGTCTGCGCATCTGACGCTTGATTTGTCTTTGCTGGCTTGCAATTTTCTGTGAGAGCGGCAAAAGCTCATCATACGGCGAACCGCTGCCGTTGTCCGCCATTTCCTTAATCGGTTCAACGATTTTCTTTGTGGAACGCTTTGCCAGAATTGTGCAGACAACAAATACACCTATCATAATTATAAGAATTGACGGAATAACAAAAAGAAAAATTCCGTAAATGCTGTCAATTGTCTTTGCAACACGGATTACAGAACCGTCTGCGGTTTTTTCTGCATAGTAGTATGTTATTTTATTCAAAGTTTCCGACATTCTGTGGCTTGAACCGTTGCCGTCCTTGATTGCCTGCTGAAATTCAGGGCGGTCGCTGTGATTCGGCATAGAATTAACATCTGTGTCAACGCTGTCGGACACAACCGAACCGTCACTTTTTATGAGAGTAACACGAAAATCGCCTATCCCGTAATATTTTGAGAGGTCGATTTCGCTGTCGGAATTATAAACGCTGATGATTTTATCGGTATATTGCCGAACCTCAGCCTCCTGTTCATCGGAAAACACAAACCAGAAAGCGGCTGTTGAAAAAACAGCCGTCAGAAGAATGGACACCACAGCGATAACCGAAAAGTTTTTTAAAAGCTTTTTACTCAGTTTCACTTTATTCCCCCGCCTTATATCCGACATTTCTCACGGTTTTGATAAGGTTTCCGCAGCTGCCGAGTTTTTGCCTGAGGGTTGTAATGTGCATATCAACCGTTCTGCTCTCGCCCTCAAAATCATATCCCCACACATTGAGAATGATATTTTCACGGGTAAGCGCCATACCTTTATTTTTGAGAAGATACTTTAAAAGTTCGTATTCTTTGAAGGTGAGGTTACATTCCTCACCGCAGCTTGTTACAATGTGCTTGGAATCGTCAAAAACAATCTGACCGAGCTTTATTACATCCTGTCTGTCATCAACAGAACATCTGCGGAGGATTGCACGGACTCTTGAAATAAGCTCAAGAACGGAAAACGGTTTTGTAATATAGTCATCGGCACCCATGTCAAGGCCTTTGACCTTATCCATTTCACTTCCCTTTGCAGTAACAAGGATAACGGGAACATTCTTCGTTACGGCGTCCTTGCGCATTTTTTCAAGCACGGAAAGTCCGTCAAAATCGGGTAACATAACATCAAGAATTACAAGCTGAGGAATTTCGGCTGTACAAGCCTTAAAAAAGCTTTTGCTTTCACCAAAGCTCTGAACCTCATATCCGCTGCTTTTCATAGCATAAGATTCAAGCTCTCTGATATCGGTATCATCTTCAACAATGTAAATTAACATCTAATACTCTCCCTCAACAAATGTGTATTTAAATGCACCGCAAAGGGGCGCCTGCACTTAAATTAAAATCGGAACATCCGCCATAATTATAGACTTTTTTTGCAAAAATGTAAAGTTTAATAAAACAAAAATCAGGAGCATACAGCTATGCTCCCGTTTGTTAAGCAAAATATATCAGTCGGACAAATCGCAGCTGCCTGTAATTGAAAAAGCGACCCACTCTGCAACATTAACCGCATGGTCTGCAATTCTTTCAAGATACTTTGCAATCATAACGATATCGAGAGCCTCTGAGCCGAGTTCCTTATTCTTATGAATGAGTTCAACCGTTTCATTCTTTGAACGGTTAAAAAGTTCGTCAACGATATCATCCTGACGGGCTACCTTTTTGGCAACCTCAATATCGCTCTTAACAAAAGCGTCAATAGCCTCCGTTACCATTTTTGAGGCATTGTCTGCCATTTCCAAAATGTGAGTAAGATTGAACACCTGCTTTTTGTCCTTGATGTAAACAGACACTTCCGCAATATCAACTGCCTGATCGCCGATTCTCTCAAGGTCGGTAATCATTTTGAGTGCGGCGGAAACATATCTGAGGTCGTGTGCAACCGGTGCCTGATGAAGAAGAAGGTGCAAGCATCTGCTTTGAATGGATTTTTCCGCCTCGTTAATACGATTTTCGTGTTCTCTTGCGATATCAAGCAAATCTTCGCCGTCAACAATCATCTTCATTGTATTTTTGATTGCCTGTTCAACAAGACCGCCCATTTCAATAAGACTGTCGTTAAGCTGTGTAAGCTCTTTATCAAAATATTCTCTCATTAGCCAAACCTTCCCGTAATGTATTCTTCGGTACGCTTATCCTGCGGATTTGAGAAAATTGCGTCGGTTGAATTACATTCAACCATTTCACCGAGTAAAAAGAATGCTGTTTCATCTGAAATACGCAAAGCCTGCTGCATATTATGTGTTACCATAACGATTGTATAATCGTTTTTCAGTTTAAGGCAAAGCTCCTCAATTTTACCCGTTGAAATAGGATCAAGTGCAGAAGTTGCCTCGTCCATAAGCAGAACTTCGGGTTTTACGGCAAGTGCTCTTGCAATACAAAGTCTTTGTTGCTGACCACCTGAAAGACCGAGAGCGCTCTTTTTAAGCCTGTCTTTAAGCTCATCCCAGATTGCGGCGTCACGCAAGGATTCTTCAACAATCCTGTCAAGTTCTTTCTTGCTTTTGATTCCGTGTGTGCGAGGACCGAAAGCGATGTTATCGTAAATGCTCATCGGGAACGGATTGGCTTTCTGGAACACCATACCAACCCTTTTGCGGAGGATATTTACATCCATATCTCCGTAAATATCCTCGTTGTCAAGGCGAATGTCGCCTGTTATCTTACAACCCTCAACAAGGTCGTTCATTCGGTTGAGCGACTTTAAAAGAGTTGACTTACCGCAGCCTGACGGACCGATGAAGGCTGTGATTCTGTTTTTCTTCATACGGATATTTACATCCTTTAACGCATGAAATTTTCCGTAGTAAAGATTCATGTTTTCTATGGTAAATTTATCCATTGTAAAATAATTATCCTTTCCTGTTACTTCTTGTTGTTTCCGAGTTTCTTTGCAACAAATGCCGAGAGTGTATTGATTGCAAAAACAAGTACAAGAAGTACAACTGCGGTACCCCATGCCTGATCTGTATGAAGTCCTTCATTGGTAAGTACATACATATGAACGGCAAGTGACCGTCCCGAATTGAGAGGGCCTGCCGCATAGCCTGTTGCCGAACCGTAAGTATAAATAAGTGCGGCTGTTTCGCCAACTATTCTGCCGACAGCAAGAATGATTCCGGCAAGAATACCGGGCATCGCACTCGGAAGAATAATTCTCATAATTGTTCTGAGCTTGCCAGAACCGAGTCCGTAACTGCCCTCACGGTATGAATCGGGAACTGTGAGAAGTGCCTCCTCGGTTGTACGCATAATTGTAGGAAGTACCATAATTGCAAGCGTAAATGCACCGGCAAGAAGTGAATAACCCCAGTTAAGGGCATACACAAAGAAAAGCATACCGAAAAGACCGTAAACAATTGACGGAATACCGGCAAGGGTTTCTGCCATTGTTCTTATTACCTTAACAAGCTTGTTGCCGCGCTTTGCATACTCGGCAAGATAGATTGCCGCTCCCACACCGAACGGTACGGAAATTATAAGGGTTACAAGCGTAAGAACAATTGTGTTGATAATTGACGGCATACACGATACATTGTCGCTGTTGTACTCAAGCGAGAACAGCTCGGGGGTAAGGTTCGGAACACCACGCACAAGAACATAGACAATGATAAATATGAGAGCCGCCGCAGAAAGTGCCGCCGCAAGACCTACAAGAATGAGCAGTACAAGTGAAAGGGGCTTTCTTTTGTAGGCTTTCATTCTCTGTTTAAACGATACTTTGTTGATTGCCTTAATCTGTGACACATCAACCAAAGCGGCATCGTTTTTTATGTTATCGCTGTTAGCCACGCTTTTCACTCCTACTCTTTATAGCCTGCATTGAAAGTGTGATGAGCAGAACAAATACGAACAGAACAACACCCGTTGCAATAAGTGCCTGACGGTGCAAGCCTGTTGAATAACCCATTTCAAGAACAATGTTTGCGGTCAGGGTACGAAGTCCGTCCGTAACGCTGTGCGGAATCTGAACCTTATTGCCTGCAATGAGTACAACTGCCATTGTTTCGCCCAACGCTCTGCCTATGCCGAGAACAACTCCTGCAAGAACGCCTGATTTTGATGCCGGAAGAATTGTCTTGAACACACTTCTTTCCTTTGTTGCTCCAAGTGCCAGAGCACCTTCGTAGTAGCTTTCGGGAACTGCCTTGATTGCCGACTCCGACACACCGATGATTGTCGGAAGAATCATAACTCCGAGTACGATTGACGCCGCAAGCCAGCTTGAACCGTCACCGCCGAAGTTATCACGGATGAACGGTACAACTACCACAAGTCCGAAGAAGCCGTAAACAATTGACGGGATGCCTGCCAAAAGCTCTGTTGCCGGTTTAAGCACCTTGTAAAGCGGTGCAGGACAAAATCTTGCAAGAAATACTGCTGTGAGAATTCCTATCGGGACGCCGATTATGATTGCTCCCGCAGTAACATATATGCTTGCGATAATCATATCAAAAATTCCATATGATGCAGGCACATTCGTAGGCGCCCATTTCTGTCCGCCTACGAAATCAAAGAAGCCTATTTCTGCCATTGCAGGAACACCGTTACAGAATAAGAATATACAGATTATGACAACCGCCGCTATACTTGTTACAGCTGTGAGGAAGAAAACTCCCTGCATTGCCTTTTCACGAAATCTGTTTAATCTCATTTAATTATGTCACTCCAAACAGTTGTTTCACCTGTGTAAATTGATTTTACCTGATCAAGTGTGAGGTCATCACATGTATTTGCATTGTTTACGATTACTGCGATACCGTCTTTTGCGATTGTTTCAACCTTGAGTGCGCTCTTTTCCTCATCCTTAAGTTCACGTGACGCCATACCGATATCACATGTACCGCCCATAGCTGACTGCATACCTGCCGATGAGTCTGATGTCTGGATTTCAACCTTAGCGTTTGTGTTTACCTTCTGATAAGCCTCGGCAAGCTTTTCCATTACAGGTGATACCGAAGATGAACCTGCTACGCTGATTTTGCCTGACGGCTTCTTACCGCTGTATGCGGCATTTTCCGAAACAGTTACATAACCGTTGTCCGAAACAATCTTCTGACCGTCTGAGCTCATTATGTAATCGACAAAATCCTGAGCAACATCGCTGAGTTCGCCCTTGTAAGCAATGTTGAACGGACGGCTTACTGCATAGTCGCCTGACTTTACATTATCGGCTGTTGCCTCAACACCGCCGATTTTAAGAGCCTTTACCGTATCGTTGAGTGAACCGAGTGAAATGTAACCGATTGCCGCATCGTTATCCTTAACATTTGTGATAACAGCCTCTGTGCTGTTGATTGTTACAGCCGAAGTAGTTGTGTTGTCTGTCTTGTTGTCGCCGTCCTTAACAAGAACGCCTGTAAGCTCTGTGAATGCGTCTCTTGTGCCTGAGCCTTCTTCTCTTGTTACAACAGAGATTGTTTTTGATGCGTCAAACTTTGCAGCATCCGAACCTGCGTCGGATGAACCGTTTGATGAAGAGCCTGCACCGCCGCAGCCTGCAAATGCAGAAACTGCAAGAACACCGAATAATGCTGTTGCCGTAATTTTTTTAGTCATAGATTTCATTTGAATTTTCTCCTTAAATTCATATCATTTGTGTACCTCTTTCGTACAACATCAGTCTATGACTGTTTTGTAAAATACGCTGTTTGTCAATTGTAAAAAGAGTGTAAATAAAAATATAGGTTTTGTATGCCAAAATAAATTTTTACAAATTTGCGTGACAAAGCCTTTTTTTTGTGGTACAATATTACAGAAGTATGCAGGATGTAAAATAATTCCTGCAAATTTTCAAAGTGAGATTACATTCTGTTTACAGAGAAATATTATTCCAAGGAGGTCATTTTAGTGGCTGAAAACAAAATCCCATACAAAATATACCTTGACGAAAGCGAAATCCCGACAAAATGGTACAATGTTCGTGCAGATATGAAAAACAAGCCTGCACCGCTTTTAAATCCTGCAACACTCAAGCCTATGACACACGCAGACCTTGCTCCCGTGTTCTGTGATGAGCTTATTGACCAGGAGCTTGACGATACAGACGCATACATTGACATTCCGGAAGAAATTCAGAACTTCTATAAAATGTACCGTCCATCCCCGCTTATAAGGGCATATTTTCTTGAAAAGGCTCTTGACACTCCCGCAAAGATTTACTACAAATTCGAGGGCAACAACACAAGCGGAAGCCACAAGCTTAACAGCGCAATTGCTCAGGCTTATTACGCTAAAAAGCAGGGACTTAAAGGTGTTACAACCGAAACAGGCGCAGGTCAGTGGGGTACTGCCCTTTCAATGGCTTGTTCATATTTCGGCCTTGACTGCAAGGTGTTTATGGTAAAGGTTTCATACGAGCAAAAGCCTTTCAGAAGAGAGGTTATGAGAACCTACGGTGCAAGCGTTACTCCGTCACCGTCAACAACAACGGAAGTCGGCAGAAAGATTCTTGAGGCTCACCCCGGTACAACAGGAAGCCTTGGCTGTGCTATTTCTGAGGCTGTTGAGGTTGCAACTCATACAGACGGCTACCGTTATGTACTCGGAAGTGTGCTTAATCAGGTACTTCTTCATCAGTCCGTTATCGGTCTTGAAGCAAAAGCGGCACTTGACAAATACAATGTAAAGCCTGACATTATCATCGGCTGTGCAGGCGGCGGTTCAAACCTCGGCGGTCTTATCTCTCCGTTTATGGGTGAAAAGCTCCGTGGCGAAAATGACTACAAGTTTATCGCTGTTGAGCCGGCATCATGCCCAAGCCTTACAAGAGGTAAGTTTGCATATGACTTCTGCGACACTGGTATGATTTGTCCTCTCGCAAAGATGTACACGCTCGGCAGCGGATTTATTCCGTCAGCCAACCACGCAGGCGGACTTCGTTTCCACGGTATGAGTTCAACACTTTCTCAGCTGTATCATGACGGTCTTATGGAAGCAAGAGCAGTTGAGCAGACAAGCGTATTTGCAGCAGCAGAGCAGTTTGCAAGAGTTGAAGGTATTCTTCCTGCTCCCGAAAGCAGTCACGCAATCAGAGTTGCAATTGACGAGGCTCTCAAGTGCAAGGAAACAGGCGAAGAAAAGACAATTCTCTTCGGTCTTACAGGTACAGGCTACTTTGATATGGTTGCTTATCAGAAGTATAATGACGGCGAAATGAGCGACTACATTCCGACAGATGCCGACCTCCAGCAGGGCTTTGACGGTTTGCCAAAGGTTGACTAATGCGAGTGTCTCGCACCCGGTTCGTGTAGACAGTTTCATTTTTCTAAAACTTATTATGCCCGAGCATTACTCGGCACGCACATAACTTTTCAGAACGCGAGTGCATTTTTAGAATTACATAAAAAAGAGGTCAGCAATGCTGACCTCTTTTCAACTGTATTATTTCGGTAACTGTATCTCATTTATACAGTTTGTTTTCATCATAAATTTTATGCCATTACCTGGCGGGCGTCCAATGAACGCCCCTACGGAATTGTGCGAACGGTTGCAATGTTACGCTCGGGCATAATATGTTTTTTACATTACAAACTGTCTTCACGAACTGGGAACGGCTACTCGCCGTGCGGGCGGATATTATCCGCCCATACGGTTCTAAAAGAAAAATTGCAAAAACAAAAAACGGTTGGATTATTTTTTTTCGTAAATCCAACCGTTAATTTTTTATTTGGTAATCTAAAATCCGAACTTATTCTCTGCCGGCACGAACGCTTGCGGAGGCAAGTATATACACAAAACCGAGGAGAATATCGGTTGCTATGTCGAACACATCAATAACAAAAACAACCTGTCCGTTGACAACATTAAATATGATGTTAAGCACTCCGATAAGCACAAGCACTACTGCGAGTTTGCCCGAAGTTTTCAACATTTTTTGCATATCCGGCGGTGATGTCTTTTTTGAAACGGCTCTCAGTCCCATTGAACCTACTGCGAGCTTCAGCACCATTGAAACGGTGACGGTCACGATTAGCAGATAGTCGAATACCGATGCCGATCCGCCGTCAAATGACGGGATAATCGTATTAACCAGCTTGTATGCAACCAAAATTCCCGAAAATATAACTCCGAGAAACATTACAACTGCCGTTACTTTGATTTTTTCTTTCATAAGACACACCCCCGTGAAGGTTTAAGTTATCAGCCGATAAGCTCCTTGATTTTTGACTCTGCAAGAGCAGGATCTGCCTTACCTCTGCTGTTCTTCATAACATTTCCGACAAGCGACTTAATCGCCTTTTCCTTGCCGTTCTTATAGTCCTCAACAGCCTTTGGATTGCTCTCAACAGCCTGCTTGCACAAATCGTTGAGTGCGTTTTCGTCAAGACCGCCCATATCGCTTTCGCTGATAAATTCAAGAGCACCCTTGCCGCTGTCAAGCATTTTTTCAAGTGTTGCCTTCGCAAGGTTGTTGCGGATTTTACCGCTGTCAAGAAGTTTTACAAGCTCGTTAAGCTGTTCGGGAGTAACCGCAACATCAAAGATTTCCTTGTCAGCCTCGGTTTCCGTTCTGCGGAAAATCTGACCGATAATGAAGTTTGAAACTGTCTTTGGTGACTTAACGCCCTCGCAAGCCTTGTCAAAATACTCGCTGATTTTGCGGTACTTTGTAAGAAGCTGTGCATCCTTTTCGGGAATTGCAAGTTCGTCAATATATCTTCTGCACTTATCGGCAGGAAGCTCAGGCATTGCAGCCTTGATTTCTTCAACAACATCTTTCGGAACATGGATAGTAACAAGGTCGGGATCACGAAAATAACGGTAATCGTGAGCGTCCTCTTTACTTCTCATTGAAGATGTTGTGTTGGTTGCATCGTCATAACGGAGAGTTTCCTGAACAACACTTCCGCCGTTTTCAATGAGGTCAACCTGTCTTTCAAACTCATACTCCATAGCCTTTGCTATGTTGTTGATTGAGTTCATATTTTTAATTTCGGTTCTTGTACCAAGCTTTTCGCTGCCCTTTGGACGAACCGAAATGTTTACATCGCAACGCATTGAGCCTTCCTGCATCTTACAGTCGGAAATTCCGATGTAACGCATAACCTGCTGAAGCTTTTCAACATACTCTCTCGCCTCGTCAATTGAACGAATGTCAGGCTCTGAAACGATTTCGATAAGAGGAACACCGCCACGGTTATAGTCAACATATGTGTCGCCGTGCTGATGAATGAGCTTTCCTGCATCCTCTTCAATGTGAATGTGGTGCAGACGGATTTTTCTGCCGTTTGAAAGCTCAACATAACCGCCTATAATGAGCGGAGCATAAAGCTGGCTGATCTGATAAGCCTTTGAAAGGTCGGGATAGCAGTAGTTCTTTCTGTCCATTTTTGAAATCTCTGCGATTTCACCGTGAACTGCAAGACCTGCACGGATTGCATAGCGAACTACCTCACGGTTAAGCTTTGGAAGTGTTCCCGGCAGACCGATACACACGGGACAGCAATGGCTGTTTGGCGCACCGCCGAATTTTGTAGTACAGCCGCAGAAGATTTTTGTCTTTGTGGCAAGCTCAATATGGGTTTCAAAACCCGCAACTAATTCGTAACTCACAGCTTAACACCCCACTTTGTATCCTTAAAGTTTTCAGCAGCAGCCTGCTGATATTTGTATGCCGCATTAAGAATTTCAGCCTCGCCAAAGCTCTTGCCGATAAGCTGCATACCAATCGGCATACCCTTTGCGTTGAATCCGCACGGAACCGAAACACCCGGCAGACCTGCAATATTGACAGGTACAGTGCAGATATCCGTAAGATAGGTTTCAATCGGATCGCTTACAGCATGTCCCTTTTCAAATGCTGTCATAGGAACTGTCGGAGCAAGGATTACATCGCACTTTTCAAATGCGTTGTTGAATGCCTTAACGATAGTGCCACGAAGATTCTGAGCCTTTTTGTAATAAGCGTCATAGTAACCTGCGGAAAGCACATAAGTGCCGAGGAGGATTCTGCGTTTAACCTCTTCGCCGAATCCCTCCGAACGGGTACGGCAGACCATATCGTGAGTGCCGTTGTAATGCTCGGTTTTGTAACCGAAGCGGATACCGTCATATCTGCCAAGGTTTGAAGATGCCTCGGCACAGGCGATGATATAGTAAACAGGAAGGGCAAATTTGAGTTCGGGCAGGTCAAAGTAAACAATCTCTGCGCCCATTGACTTGTAGATATCGGCAGCCTTTAAGACAGCCTCTTTTACATCGTCACGGACACCCTCAAGATATTCCTTTGCAATACCGATTTTCATACCCTTGATGTCATTGTTGAGTTTTGAATAAGTGTCACCGACAAAGCCCTTTGAGGTTGAATCTTTTTCATCTCTCTTTGAAATTGCGTCAAAAACAATTGCAGCGTCCTCAACAGACTTTGTAATCGGTCCAATCTGGTCAAGTGAACTTGCGTATGCGATAAGTCCGTAACGGGAAACCGCACCGTAAGTAGGTTTAAGACCTACAATACCGCAGAATGATGCCGGCTGACGGATTGATCCGCCTGTATCAGAGCCAAGACCGTAAGCGGCAATGTTTGCGCCTACCGCACTTGCAACACCGCCTGATGAACCGCCTGAAACATAGTTTGAATCAAACGGATTCATTGCACCGCCAAAGTATGAAGTTTCGCATGAAGAGCCCATTGCGAACTCGTCCATATTCGTCTTGCCGAGCATAACTGCGTTTTCGCCTGCAAGAGTTTCCCAAACGGTTGCGTTATAAATCGGCTTATAGCCTGTGAGAATTTTTGAACAACAGGTTGTTTCAATTCCCTTTGTTGAAATATTGTCCTTGAGCGTCATCGGAACACCCTCGAGCATACCGATTTCCTCGCCGGAGGCAATTTTTCTGTCAACAGCCTCGGCAGTTTTCAGAGCCTCCTCGCCTGTTACATTAACATATGCGTTAAGCTCGCCGTCAGCCTTTTCGATTTCGTCAAGATAGCTTTTTGTAAGCTCGGTACATGAACACTCTTTTGACACAAGCATTTCATGAATTTTTTCAATAGAACCCATTTTTACACCGCCTTACTCTCTGTTTCTTACAAGGAAGTGATCCTCTGCCTGCTCGGGAGCATTTGAAAGGATCTCCTTTGTATCGTAGGACTCAACAACCTCATCCTCACGAAAAACATTTGACAGATTGTTAATATCGTCAAACTCCTCGCCGTCTGTCGGAGCGTTATTGATTGTGTCGGCAAAATCTATGATTTCCTGCATTGACTTTGTAAGGCCGTCAAGCTCCTCTTCGGGAACAAAAAGCTTTGAAAGCAACGCAATGTTTTCAACATCTTCTCTTGTTACCATAAAAACCGTCCTTTTTAAAGAAAATAGGGCAAGTCATATAATATATAACTCGCCCTTTGAGTTTGAATATATGACTGCAAATGCAGTTTTTATCTTAATTTAATATGAACCTCACGGAGCTGCTGTTCTGTTACCTCACCCGGTGAACCGAGGAGAAGATCCTGAGCATTGGAGTTCATCGGGAATGCAATTACTTCTCTGATGTTCTCTTCCTCTGTAAGGAGCATAATCATACGGTCAACGCCCGGAGCCATACCTGCGTGCGGCGGAGCACCGTACTGGAACGCATTGTAAAGTGCGGAGAACTTAGCCTTGAGGTCATCCTCGCTGTAGCCTGCAAGCTCGAACGCTTTCTTCATAATTTCAATATCGTGGTTACGAACAGCGCCTGATGAAAGCTCTACACCGTTGCAAACGATATCGTATTGATAAGCAAGAACCTCTTCGGGATCCTTGTTAAGAAGGCTGTCAAGACCGCCCTGCGGCATTGAGAAAGGATTGTGTGTGAAGATAATTTGATTTGTTTCTTCATCTCTCTCAAACATCGGGAAGTCAACGATAAAGCACATTTCAAAACGGCTTGTGTCGATAAGGTCAAGACGCTTTGCAACCTCTGTTCTGATCTGACCTGCAAGCTTTGGAGCTTCCTGAGCAGTATCGGCGATAAAGTAGATTACATCGCCTGCTTTTGAACCGTTGCGGCTGATAAGCTCTTCACGGTCGCCCTCTTTAAGGAACTTGTCAATCGGACCGTCAAATGTGAGGTCATCTCTAACCTTAACATAGCCAAGACCCTTCATTCCGATTGAAAGAGCGAACTCCTCCATCTTCTTGAACCACTTTTTTGACTGACCTGCGGCGTTCGGAACATTGATTGAACGAACTGTCTTCTTGCGGAACGGAGCAAAGTCTGTTTCCTCAAACATATCGCTGATTTCAACAATTACGAGCGGATTGCGGAGGTCAGGCTTGTCTGTACCGTACTTGAGCATACTCTCGGCATACGGAATACGGGCAAACGGAGGCTTTGAAACCTCTTTATTTGAAAACTTCTTGAATGTTTCGTAAAGAACCTCTTCAGCAACAGCAAATACATCTTCCTGTGTTGCAAAAGCCATTTCAAAATCAAGCTGATAGAACTCGCCCGGTGAACGGTCTGCACGGGCGTCCTCATCACGGAAGCAAGGTGCAATCTGGAAATACCTGTCAAAACCTGACACCATAAGGAGCTGTTTAAAAATCTGAGGAGCCTGTGGGAGAGCATAGAATCTGCCCTTGTGCTTTCTGCTCGGGATAAGGTAGTCACGAGCGCCCTCCGGAGATGAAGTTGAAAGGATAGGAGTCTGAATCTCCGTAAAGCCCATTTCGTTCATCTTGTTGCGCAGAAATGTGATAATCTGCGAACGAATCATAATATTATTGTGAACCTTCGGGTTACGGAGGTCAAGAAAACGATACTTAAGTCTTACTTCTTCATTGGTATTTGTAGAGGTTGCAACCTCAAACGGAAGAACATTCTTACACTTACCGAGAACCTTGATGTCCTCCGTGTGAACTTCAACGAAACCTGTTGCAATCTTCTTGTTGATTGTTTCTTCGTCACGCTTAACAACAGTACCGCTGAGAGTTACTGTACATTCCTTGTTGATATTCTTAAGAAGTTCATCGTTGTGAACAACAACCTGAAGCACACCGTACTGATCACGGATATCGAGGAACATTACACCGCCGTGGTCACGGATATTTTCAACCCAGCCCGCAACTCTGACCTGCTGTCCGATATTTTCTTCTCTTAACTCACCGCAGGTGACTGTGCGGTATTCATTAGCTTTTATCATTACTGTAACTATCCTTTCACAGATATTTTGCCTGTCAGCCTATTTATTTAGCCTATTCTTCTGTATTATAACACAATTGCTGTATTCAATCAATATTTTACAAAAGATTTTTTAAGCATACGGCAAAATATTCCGTTATTCAACGCTTTTAAGACTTTCAACCATATTAACGGCTTTAATCTTAAAGCTCATAACCGCATTTACAAGAAGCGAGAACAGGAATGTCAGCCCTGCCGCATAGAGGTATGAGGTGAAATAAATATCTCTGCCGAACATAACGTTGTCAACCTCAACCGTCTGAATGATAAAGCCCGTCAAAAGATTTCCGAGAAACAGACCTACGATAATTCCGAGGATAGTCAGAATTATGTTCTCTTTGTAAATGAAGGATGAGGTTTCACGGTTGTAGAATCCGAGAACCTTAAAGGTTGCAATTTCACGGACACGCTCGGCAATGTTGATATTAGTCAGGTTGTAGAGTACAACAAAGGCGAGTGCCGCTGCGCAGATTATCATAACCGTAACAACCATATCAAGAGAGTTGAGCATATTTCTAAATTCGTTTAAGCTTGACGCAATGTAGCTTACCGCCGCAATTTTATCATCTGATAAAACCTGTGAGCCGAATTCGTCACAGGCGGAATCCGAGGTATCTTTGAGTGCGACATCAGCCATATTATAGGTGCAGTCACTGCCGAACAAGCTCTTATAGGCGGTTGGCGTCATATAAACAAAATTGTAAATGTACTGTTCAAAAATTCCGCTGACCTTGACCTCTGCCTTTTTGCCGTCAACATTCAGTGTGATTTTGTCGCCCGTTTTTATTCCAAGCTCACTGCACATTTTTTCACTGAGCATTACTCCGCTGTCCGAAAGCTTGAGTTCTTCTTTGCCTTTTCTTGTATGCAGAGAAACAATTTCGTCAAACTTTTCGGGATTCTGCGGTACAACAAGATTTGTGTCGCTGTCCTTAACCTTACTGCCGTGTGTTACCGTGCATTCCTGCTGTGAAACAAGCATTGAGTGTTTGACATTGCTGTTTTTATCAAGTGTATCTGTCAAAAACGAAAGATTGTCGGCACTTCCGCTGTCTTTAGGAACAACAACGGCGTCGTATTTATAGATTGTTTCAAACTGATCGTGTGTCATCGGTTCAAAGCTGTTAAGCAAACCGAATGCGGCAACAATCAGAGCCGTACAGCCTGCCACACCGATAACAGTCATACAAAGTCTTACCTTGTATCTGAACAGATTTCTTGCGGTCAGCTTTGAGTTAAAGCTCATATGTGACCACAACGGTTTTATGCGTTCAAGCAAAATTCTCTTGCCCGCCTTTGGTGCTTTCGGCCGCATAGCAGCCGCAGGCTTTTCGTGCAGAGATTTTGCACACACCGCAACCGACACAACAACCGTGCAGACAACTGCGGCAACGATTCCGAAAATTATGCTTGTATAGTCTGGTATCAGCGTTATATCTCCGATGTAGTACATAATTTTGTACGCGTCATAAATTACAAACGGCAAGGTGAAAATGCCGATTAAAATACCGATTACACTTCCGATAACAGCCGCAAGTAACGAGTAGATTACAAACTTCATTACAATGCTTATGTTGCTGTAGCCGAGTGCTTTCAGCGTTCCGATTTCGGTACGCTTTTCTTCAATAAGTCTTGTCATTGTGGTTACGCAGACAAGCACCGCTACGAGCAGGAAGAATACGGGAAATACCGTTGCAACAGCGCCGAGTCTGTCTGCATTTGAAGAAAATGTTGAGTAACCCGGGTTGTCGCTTCTGTCGAAGACATACCACTTTGGTTCTGTAAGAGAATTGATTTCTTCCTCTGCGTCTTTGATTTTATCCTCTGCCTTTTTGAATTCTTCATCGGCTTTTTTAACACCGTCATCGTATTCTGTCTGTGCATCGGAAAGTTTTTTCTCGCCGTTTTTCTTTTCCTCGGCAAGCTTTGCAACACCGCTGTCATACTCGCTCTGAGCGTCATTCAGCTTGCTTTCTGCCGAATCAAGCTGTGCCTGACCGTCTGCCGACTGTTGTGCAAGTTCTGATTTTGCGGCATCAAGCTGTGTCCTTCCGCTTGAAATCTGTGAATATGCGTAGTCAAGCTGAGCCTGTCCCTCACTTTTTTTCTGTTCAAAAAGTGCCTTGTTTTCGGCAAGCTGATTTTCGCTTTTTTCAAGCTGTGCCTTTGCGGAATCGTATGCTGCGTTGAGTTCGTCAAGCTTCTGCTGAGCCTGTTCAAGCTGTGCGTTCAAAGCGGTGAGCGTTTCTTCATCGGTCGTCTGACTGATTTGATTCTGCAAAGCCGAAACAGCGTCCTCAGCCTGACTTATTCCTGCCAAAAGCTGCGGTTCCTGTTCGGTTTGAAATGTATCCTTTGCCGACTGCAGCTGATATTCCGCATTTTCAATTTCAGCCTGTGATTTTGAAATTTCTTTGTCAAATTCTGCTTTTGAAGAATTATATTGCTTTTTGGCAGAATTAAGCTGACTTTCCTTTTCGGCAATCTGAGCCTGTGCGTCGGCAATTTTTGTGTTATATTCGTTGCGTGAATTTTCAAGCTGTGTCTTGCCGTCCTCAATCTGCTGTTTTGCCGAATCAAGTTTTTTCTGTGCGTCATCGGTCTTGGTTTTCAGCTCTTTTTTGCCGTCATCAATCGCCATCTTTGCATCGGCAAGCTTTTTTTCGGTTTTTTCTTTATTGTCCGAATACTCCTGTTTTGCATCTGCAAGGTCGCTCTTAGCCTTGTCGATAACCTCAACCGTAAAGGTGTTGCTCCTGTCCTCTCCCACCTTTTCAAAATCGGCGGTCTTAGCCTCTATGGCATTATCATAATCGTCCGTGTATGCCGGGAATTTATCCGAAATATCGGTTTTTACATAAAGCTCCGTGTAGCGTTCAAAGGCGAAATCTTCGGGGCAAATGTAGAAATAATCCGAGATTTTTCCGTTGCCGACCGTCGTAGTTCCTCGCTGATATGCTATGTAAAGAGGTGACTGCACAAGACCGACCACCGTGTATTCAAGGGTTTTAAGTTCGGTTGAAGTATCTGTATCGCCCGTCTGTTTTGCAAATCTGATTTTGTCGCCGATTTTATAACCCTCTGCCGTGAACGAGCTTGAATCGGCTGCAATTTCGCCCGACTTTTCGGGAAGTCTGCCTTCCGTCAAAACAAGCTTGTTCTGAACGGAATTATCACCGTATTTTTCGGGAAGCGCAATGACTCTCATAGTCCTGCCACCGCTGTCGGCATCGGTCTGAACATCGCAGAAATATGACGGCATAACAGAGGTTACTCCGTTCGTATTTTTTACCGCCTTTATGTCGTCCTCATCAAATCCGACCGTTGACACAAGTCGGTAATCCATAAGCTCCTGCTCGTCCGTGTAGGTTCTTGCAAGGTTGTACATTGACGGAACAGTTGCCTTTATTCCGGCAAAAAATCCCACTCCGAGGGCGATAATCGCCATAATTGAGATGAATCTTGCCTTTGTATTTTTAATTTCTCTGAATGTGTTTTTTATCAAGGATTTAGTCATTGTGACACCTCCTTTTCATTTTTTACCACTCAATTTCTTCAACATTTTTCGGATTTTCATTGTAAATATCTTCAACAATTTTTCCGCTTTTCATTCTTATAATGTGATCCGCCATCGGCGTTATTGCTCCGTTGTGAGTGATAAGAACAACGGTCATTTTGTCTTTACGACAGGTTTCCTGCAACAATTTCAGAATCTGTCTGCCCGTGTTGTAGTCAAGCGCACCTGTCGGTTCGTCACAAAGCAAAAGCTTCGGTCTTTTGGCAAGTGCTCTTGCGATTGAAACTCTCTGCTGTTCACCGCCCGAAAGCTGTGCAGGGAAGTTGTTTTCCCTTTCAAGCAAGCCCACGCTGTCAAGAGCAGTTTCGCTGTCAAGAGGATTACTGCAAATCTGAGCGGCAAGCTCAACATTTTCCTTTGCCGTTAGGTTATGAACAAGGTTGTAGAACTGGAACACAAAGCCTATGTCATGCCGTCTGTACTCGATAAGCTGTTTGTCCTTAAATTTGCTTATATCCTTTCCGCCGACAATGATTTCGCCCTCGGAACAGCTGTCCATTCCGCCGAGAATATTCAGAACGGTTGTTTTGCCTGCACCGGACGCACCGACTACAATTGCAAACTCGCCCTCCTCAACCTTGAACGAAATGCCGTCAACCGCATTGATAACAACCTCACCCATTTTGTATCTTTTGTAAACATTATTAAATTCTACAAGGCTCATAAAATCACCCTTTTCATATGTTTCTTACAGAAAAAATCACTGTGCTTTGCATACTAATTATACCAAATTAACACCGCAATATCAACAGAAATCTTACCGTATTCGTCATCTGTATGTACAATATTTTGAAATTATACATATAAAAACAGCGGAGGTCACGCCAAACCTCCGCTGCAAAAAATTATTCATAAGTATGTTCACAGACCTCGTTGATTTTGTCACGAAGCTTTAAGAAATCGTCAAAAGCGTCGGGCTTTCTGCGTGGATCACGCAAAATTGCCGCAGGATGAAGCATTGCCATCATAAGCACACCGTTTTTCTCAATCCACTGACCGTGTTCCTTTGTGATTTTGATATCCGATTTAATAAGCCTTGCCGCCGCAATTCTGCCAAGACAGACAATAATTTTCGGCTTGATCATTCTCACCTGTGTTCTGAGCCACTCAATGCACATTTCCTGTTCTTCGGGCTTTGGGTCACGGTTTTTCGGCGGACGGCACTTTACCATATTGGCAATGTAAATATTCTTGTTTCTGTCAAGGTCAACAGCCGCAAGCATTTTGTCAAGCAGTTTGCCTGCTCTGCCGACAAACGGTTCGCCTTGAAGATCCTCGTTTTCTCCCGGACCTTCACCGATGAACATAACCTCTGCATTTTCGTTGCCGACGCCCACAACAACATTTGTGCGAGTTTCGCAGAGTTCACACCTGTGACAGTTTTCACAAGCCGATCTTAATTCTTCCCAGGTATTATACATAATTTTCTCTCCCAAAATAAAGATTTAAATTTATCAAAAATGTTGAAATTCCAAGAATAAAGTAGTAAAATAAACACGAAGCCGTACGGCAAATTCTAATTGAATGGTGGTACACAAAATGAAAGTAATGGTTGAAACATCAGCGCATCATGTTCATGTTACCAAAGAAACTCTTGAGGCTCTCTTTGGCAAGGGCGCTACTCTTACAAACAAAAAGAATCTTTCACAGCCAGGACAGTTTGCCTGTGTTGAAAAGGTAACTGTTGTAGGTCCGAAAAGTGAAATGAAAATGTCAATTCTCGGTCCCGAAAGAAGTGCAGATCAGGTTGAAATTTCTCTTACAGATGCTCGTAAGCTCGGCATTGCCGCTCCTGTCAGAGAATCAGGCGATATTGCAGGCACACCCGGTTGCAAGCTTGTCGGTCCCGAGGGCGAAGTTGAAATCGAATGCGGTGTAATTGCCGCTAAAAGACACATTCACCTTGATCCGAAAACTGCCGAGGAGTTTGGTCTTAAAGACAAACAGCTCGTTTCGGTTAAGGTTGGCGAAAATACAGGCAGAGCAACAACATTCGGTGATGTTGTAATCAGAGTAAACGCAAACTACGCTCCTGCAATGCACATTGACACAGACGAATCAAATGCCGCAGGTCTTGGCGGTACGGTTGACGGCGAAATCATCGCATAATTTCGATTTAAACCAAATAACATTTTGGGGACAGTCTTAAAGGCTGTCCTTTTTGTTTGCCGAATTTTTAATACCGACAGATATTTATCATCAAAGTCTGCTCAAAAATGTGTGGAGAAAATCGGGGAAAATTTCTCGCCACGATTTTTCATTGTGTGCGTTTTCAAAAAGAATGACCTCGTTCATTCTGTCATACGGATAGAAGCTTTCTTCCAAAAGTTCGTAGAGCATTTCGGTGCTTTCAAAAATCATCTCTTCAAGCTCGTCACCGTTACCCGTGTAGATGTAGAGGTAAGGCATATTTTCAACAATTTTTGTTGAAAGATATTTTGCCCAATCCTCTCTTGTGTAACAGAGAAATGCAGGAGAAAACACACCTGCATAGCCGAATTTTTCAGGGTGTTCAAAAGCCGAAAAAAATGACATAAGTCCGCCAGATGAACTTCCGCAGACGGCAACATTCTGTCTGTCGGTACATACGGGGAAGTTATTTTCAACATACGGAATGACGGTATTCATAAGAAAATTGTCAAAGATTTCGCCCTCGGGTTTGAAATCCTCACAGAACATTTCAAGGTGCTGAACCTCACCGATTGATTTCGGAGTAAGTTCGCTGTCACGCCAAGCATTACCGTTGTCAATACCTACGATTACAGCGTTGCCTACACCGCTTTTCTGCTCATTTTCAACAGCTTTTACAACCTCCCACGAACCGTGCGGAGTTGAATTATCGTCAAAAAGATTCTGTCCGTCTGTCATATAGACTACGGGAAGTTTTTCACCGTCGGAATGTGACGGAACATAAATCCAGACGGTTCTGTCGCCCTTGTCGGGATACGGAAGTTTTATTGTATGTAACTTTGCGTCAACCATAAAATCACCTGTTTTTTAATTATCTAATAGATATTAAACCATAAAAACGGCTGTGTTGCAACCTAATTTTTTACGGTTGCATAAACACAAAAATTCCCGTAAATAATATCTACAGAGGTGATTTGTTATGACTAACGATATTGAAATGCTCAACTGCGTTTTGCAGAATGCCGAAATGGGCTGTCAGGGAATTACGAGCGTGAGGAAAAGTTTGAAGGACAGCAAGGTTGACGGTGTTTTGTGCGAACATCTTATTAAATACGGAAAGCTGTATCATTGTGCAAATAAAATGTTGCAAAATCGTGGTGCAGAGCCACACAGAGTGAGTAATATGACAAAAACAATGACACGATATGCCGCACAAAGGGATTTAAAGCGTGACTCGTCATCTTCGCACATTGCCGAAATGATGATAAAAGGCAACACAATGGGAGTGAATAAAATGTCACGCAAAATTCGAGAATATAACGGCAATGACCCCCATGTCAGCCTCCTCGCCAAAAGAATGTTAGAAACCGAAGAAGAAAACATAAAAGAAATGTCCGCATTTTTGTAAAATCAACAAACCACAAAACAGCCACAAGACAGATAATTGTCTTGTGGCTGTTGTTATATTTTATGAAATACAAATAAGTATTCATGTGCTATTAAAAGAAAGTTATATTTAACGCTATTAGTTTTCCAATAGCCAGTTGCTCTACAATTGTGTTGTTCCTTAATAATCAACTCTTTCAAAGTAAAACCCGCATCTTGAAAAATCTTCATAACTTCAAAACTCATAGGAACCATATGACCTTTTTGTCTGGTATCTCCCATAAGTACTGCACAAAATTTGCCTTGTTTAAGGACACGAAAACTCTCCGTAGCTACCTTTTCCATTTCTTTTAAAAAATCTTGAACTTTAAGCAAAGATAAATCTTCAGGTATATCCTCACTATATTTTATTATATTGGCATATGGCGGATGCGTACACACCAAGTCAATACTTTCATCAGGTATAAAATCAAGTTTTCTTGCATCGCCCTTATGCAAATACACTTTTCCGTTTGCACCCTCATGTTCAAATGATATTTTTTCTTTACATCTGTCTAGTGCAACATCATTAACATCTACGCCAATAATATCACGATTCAATAATTTTGCTTCAACAAGAGTTGTTCCACCACCTGCAAACTGATCCAAAACCAAATCATTTTCTTGTGAATATCTTAATATGATATTTCTCGGTATGTACGGTGACCAATTTCCTCGCCATTTTGCATCGTGAGTAGCCCAATTTCCTCGTTTTGGAAATGACCAATGTGTAGTCATCTCCAATTCAAAATCTTCTGGTTCCCATTTAGTTATTTTTTTCGTCATTATCTAATGACCTCATTAATTATATTGTTTTCCAAATCTTTAATATTATAGATATGTTCCATAATATCAAAAGTTTCTTCAAGATTATGGCGAGCGCTCGTCCAGCCTTTGCCATCTGTAAACCAAACAAATGTAAAATCGTCAATAGTATCGGTTTCAAGTGCAAGGGTTTTATAACTACGGGAAGTTTCATTTAATTTACTGCCACCACCGCTATAAAAATTCGTTTCAATTCCATATATCATATTTTCAGTCTTAATTACAAAATCAAAACGCTTTTCTGTTTTTCCTTGATTAGAAATAGCCGATAAATCTATACCCCACCTATCTGTTATTTCATGAATATACATTTCCTTATAATAATTAAGATTTTTAACAAATCCCGCTTTTTGTATAAAACTCTCTACTAAATCTTCCATCAGATGACCGCCACGATTTTTTCTACCGTTAGAATCCAATCCTGTTTCCACACCTGTTACATAATCAACCAAATTTTTAATATTATGATTTTGCAATAAATCAAACAATCCTGTTTTATTCATGAAATATTTGTATCTTTCATAATGCAAATGACTATTTGGAGGATATTTACCAAAATCAAATTTATATAAATAACCACCATTTTCATCTTGACAATATATCTCCTTTGCCCTTACTGCCAAAAGTAAAGGAATACATTTCAATACCTCGGGATATTTTCTTATCAAATTTTCAAAATCAATCTCAATATTTTCAGAACCAATTAAGGAATTTAAAATATTTAATTCAACCTTTATTGCATCAACATTTTCGTAAATTTTTTCAAAATCAACATAATAGCCGTAATCTGCTATACTCGCTCTAAAAGTCGATAACCAATTTTCAAAGTTTCTCATAAATACATCTCCTTTTAATAACTTGTAATTAAGAGTTCATTTATTTTTCCTCTGCCTTTTCCTTTACTGTTGATAGAGCGTTTAGCTGAAACTCTATATATATTCAATTCTGAATATATATCATCAAAAAAGTTATCATTCTCATCAACATTTTTAGGATCCGAATTACTCGCCATTACACATATATTTTTATTTGCAAGTGAATTTATAAATTCTCCCAATTCAATCTGCTCATTGTCACCAAAATCGGTTTTATTGTAGGCTGTAAAATCCGAGGTTTTTGTCAAAGGTCTATAAGGAGGATCAAAATACACAAAAGTAGAACTATCCACAAAACTTTCTATACTATGATAGTCCCCTACAGAAAAATTAACATTTTGCAACAACTTAGAAACATGTAACAAATTATCTCTATCACATATGGTCGGATTTTTATAAGAACCTATCGGTACATTAAATAATCCGCTTCGGTTCACTCGATATAAACCGTTAAAACAAGTCTTATTTAAAAAAACGAATATAGATGCTCTCATTAAAGCATTTTTATCATTTGGATTAGTTATTAACTCATTAAATAAAAGTCTTTGATTATAATAATATTCTTTTCTTTGCGTTTCATTTCTTGTTAAATAATCATTTTCAAGAATACTTAAATTCTCAATCAGCAACTCGACCTGAGATTTTACTATTTTATAGAGATTTATCAATTCAGCATTTGTATCATTAATTAACACTTCGTCCATATCATAGGTGTTCAAAATATCAAACAAAACGGCTCCAGCACCTACCATGGGTTCACAATATTTTTTTATTTTGGTTCCCAAGCATGGTGGATAATATTTTTTTATTTGTGGAATTAACTGACCTTTTCCACCTGCCCATTTTACAAAAGGTTTTGCAAAATTAGATTTTACTGATGATAATAATCTTAAATCCCCTGGTTTTTGAGCATTTTTAGGTATTATCCACATATTACCAAGCATCGCTGTGTTTGGTATTCTGTCTTGTTGACACAATGTAATAACCCTTCTATGAGAAATATTCCATTTATCAGCCGCTTCTTTTGCGGTCATATATTGAATTTGCGACATCATAAACACCATTCTTTACTATCATAAAAATACACTAGTTAAATTATATACCAGACTTGGAACAAAAGCAATACAAATAAAAAAACACCCGAAAGGAATTTTTTCAAAAACCTTTCGGGTGAAATTTTTATTTAGATAAAGGTTGCACCAATTATGATGCGTTAAGCACAGTCGGGCAAATTAAGCCTTAGGACCTGCTTCAACGAGAGCCTTACCGGCTTCGTTGCCTTCGTACTTAGCAAAGTTCTTAACAAAACGGCTTGCAAGATCCTTAGCCTTCTCTTCCCAATCAGCAACATTTGCATATGTGTCACGAGGATCGAGGATGCCTGAATCAACGCCGGGGAGCTCTGTAGGAACTTCAAAGTTGAAGTGTGGAATTGTCTTTGTAGGAGCCTTTGTGATAGAACCGTCGAGGATAGCGTCGATGATACCACGAGTATCCTTAATAGAGATACGCTTGCCTGAGCCGTTCCAACCTGTGTTTACGAGGTATGCCTTAGCACCGCTCATTTCCATCTTCTTAACGAGCTCTTCAGCATACTTTGTAGGATGAAGCTCGAGGAATGCCTGACCGAAGCAAGCTGAGAATGTTGGAGTTGGCTCTGTGATTCCACGCTCTGTACCAGCAAGCTTAGCTGTGAAGCCTGAGAGGAAGTAGTACTTTGTCTGCTCTGGTGTGAGGATTGAAACAGGCGGAAGTACGCCGAAAGCATCAGCTGAAAGGAAGATTACATTCTTTGCAGCAGGAGCTGAAGAAACAGGACGAACAATGTTGTCAATGTGATCAATCGGATATGATACACGAGTGTTCTCTGTTACAGTCTTGTCGTTAAAGTCAATCTTGCCTTCCTTGTCAACAGTAACATTTTCAAGAAGAGCGTCTCTTCTGATAGCGTTGTAGATATCAGGCTCTGACTCTTTGTCAAGGTTGATAACCTTAGCATAGCAGCCGCCTTCAAAGTTGAATACGCCGTTGTCATCCCAGCCGTGCTCGTCATCACCGATGAGAAGTCTCTTAGGATCTGTTGAAAGTGTAGTCTTACCTGTACCTGAAAGACCGAAGAAGATAGCTGTGTTCTCGCCGTTCTTATCTGTGTTGGCTGAGCAGTGCATTGATGCGATGCCCTTGAGCGGGAGGTAGTAGTTCATCATTGAGAACATACCCTTCTTCATCTCACCGCCGTACCATGTGTTGATGATAACCTGCTCACGGCTTGTGATGTTGAATACAACAGCTGTTTCTGAGTTAAGACCGAGCTCCTTGTAGTTTTCAACCTTAGCCTTTGATGCGTTGTAAACAACGAAATCAGGCTCAAAGTTCTCAAGCTCTTCAGCTGAAGGAGTGATGAACATATTTGTTACAAAGTGAGCCTGCCAAGCAACCTCAACGATGAAACGAACAGCCATTCTTGTGTCCTTGTTAGCACCGCAGAAAGCATCTACAACATAAAGTTTCTTGTTAGAAAGCTCTTTCTTTGCGATTTCCTTAACTGCCTTCCAAGTTTCCTCAGATGCAGGATGGTTGTCGTTCTTATACTCGTCAGAAGTCCACCATACAGTGTCCTTTGAGTTCTCGTCCATAACGATGAACTTGTCCTTAGGTGAACGACCTGTGTAAACGCCGGTCTTAACATTAACTGCGCCAAGCTCAGTTTCCTGACCAACTTCATAACCCTTGAGTTCGGGTCTTGTTTCTTCTTTGAAAAGCTCTTCATAAGAAGGATTGTGAACGATTTCAGTGGTACCTGTAATACCGTACTTTGTTAAATCAATCTTTGCCATTTCAGTATCAACCTTTCTATGTTTTCTGAATTCACATAGATAGTGGAATTGCGACAAATACCCCTTGTCAGCGTTAATATCCAACACCCTATGTTCGTTAATAGTTTATCACAAAAGAATCGGCTCGTCAAGCAAAACAGCAATCAAAAGCAGTTAAAACAGACATTGTGATTATATTGTCCATACTCATTTATTGTAAGATGAAAAATCAAATTTATGCTAAATCAAAAATGACAAATTTTAACAATAAACGCAAAAAAGTCCGACAGAAATCTGTCGGACTTAAAATGCAAGCTATAAGTAAAATTACTTAAGTTCTACTTCAGCGCCGGCCTCTTCGAGCTTAGCCTTCATAGCTTCAGCGTCTTCCTTAGAAACGCCTTCCTTGAGAGCCTTAGGAGCACCGTCAACGAGTGCCTTTGCTTCCTTAAGACCAAGACCTGTTATTTCACGAACAGCCTTGATAACAGCAATCTTGTTGCCGCCTGCAGCCTTAAGAACTACATCGAACTCTGTCTGCTCAGCAGCAGCAGCGCCACCGTCAGCAGCAGGACCAGCAACTGCAACTGCAGCAGCAGCTGATACACCAAACTCATCCTCTACAGCGTGAACGAGCTCTGAAAGCTCAAGAACTGTGAGGCCTTTTAATTCTTCAATAATAGCAGTAATTTTCTCTGATGCCATTGTAATTTACCTCCAATATGATAATTAGTAAAATTTTAATTGATTGCAGCCGATTATTCTGCTGCGGGAGCTTCTGCCTCTGCAGGAGCCTCTTCTGCTGCCTCAGCAGCACAAGCTTCAACGCCGCCCTTGTCAACGATAGCCTGTACGGCACGCGCAAAGGATGCGATAGGTGCCTGGAATGCACCAAGAACATTTGCGAGAAGTACTTCTCTTGTCGGGAGCTTTGAAAGGGCAACGATTGTGTCCATATCAATTACAGCGCCGTCAAGATAAGCTGACTTAACCTTAAAGTTGTCATGATCCTTAGCATAGTTGCAAAGGATTCTTGCAGCAGCAGCGTACTCGCTGTCACTTGTAGCAATAGCTGTTGTACCCTCGAGAACAGGCTTAATGTCTTCAAGACCTGCTTCCTCACAAGCACGGGAAAGAAGGGTGTTCTTTACTACTGTGTACTTAACATCGTTCTCACGAAGCTCTTTTCTGAGCTTTGTATCGTCCTCTGTGTTGATACCCTCGTAGCTTACAACCACACCTGTAATTGAGCTTTTGAGTCTTTCTGAAAGCTCTGCAACAATTGCTTTCTTCTGCTCTAAAACACTTTGACTTGGCAAGATAAATTCACCTCCAAAATATTTGTAACGCAGTTCATAAAAAACAGCCGTCCGTTTTACCTCGGACGGCTGCAAAAATACAAAAGTATAATTTGCATCTTCCTCGGCAGGCAGGATAATCCTTTACGCTTACGCACCTGCTGTCTTTAGAACAGCGAATTTATATATTCACACTACCGTGTAAATATCTTTAATTAAGCACCAAACTTTGCAGGGTTGATGCGAACGCTCGGACCCATTGTTGAAGTAATGGCAACTGAGCGGATATACTGACCCTTTGAAGCAGCAGGCTTAGCCTTTACGATAGCACCCATGAGAGTGTCAAGGTTTTCGCCGAGCTTCTCGGCACCGAAGCTTGCCTTACCGATTGGGCAGTGAATGATGTTTGTTTTGTCAAGACGGTACTCAATCTTACCTGCCTTAGCTTCTTTAACAGCCTTAGCAATGTCAGGAGTTACAGTACCTGCCTTTGGGTTTGGCATAAGACCGCGGGGACCGAGGATTCTACCAAGACGACCTACAAGACCCATGCAATCGGGAGTTGTAATAAGAACATCAAAGTCCATCCAGTTCTCCTGCTGAATCTTCTGAGTCATATCCTCAGCACCGACAAAGTCAGCACCTGCTTCCTTGGCAAGCTCTTCGTTAGCGCCCTTACAAATTGCAAGAACTCTAACCTTTTTACCTGTACCGTTAGGAAGAACAACCGCACCTCTAACCTGCTGGTCAGCATGACGGCTGTCAACGCCGAGCTTTACATGAAGCTCAACTGTTTCGTCAAACTTAGCAACTGCAGTCTTGATAACTGTGTCAAGTGCCTCGTTTGTATCATATAATTTAGTTCTGTCAACGAGCTTAGCAGCGTCAACATATTTCTTACCGTGTTTCATCAGTCTTCCTCCATTGTTAGGTGGTCAATCGGAATTATCCTCCCACCCGGAAATAATTAGTCAACTACTGTAATACCCATGCTTCTTGCTGTACCGGAAATCATGCTGATAGCAGCATCAAGTGAACCTGCGTTAAGGTCAGGCATCTTCTGCTCTGCAATCTTTGTGATCTGCTCACGAGTGATCTGAGCTACCTTTGTCTTATTAGGTACGCCTGAACCGCTGTCGATACCGCAAGCCTTCTTAAGAAGAACCGCAGCAGGCGGAGTCTTTGTAATGAAAGTGAATGAACGGTCTGCATATACAGTAATTACTACCGGAATGATAAGACCGATATCATTCTTTGTACGCTCATTAAAATCCTTTGTGAACGCAACAATGTTTACACCGTGCTGACCGAGAGCCGGACCAACAGGTGGTGCCGGAGTAGCCTTTCCGGCGGGAATCTGCAGCTTAATTAAGCCTACAACCTTCTGAGCCATTGTGTTTGCACCTCCAAAATTCGTGGTAAATTGCGGGACGCCACTGTGTAGGGTCCCTCCCACAGGGAGCGTTACACTCCCAATAAAAAGCCAATCGGCTGATTATTATTTGATTAATCTTCTATCGGTTCAGCCTGAGCAAGCTCAAGTTCAACCGGCGTTTCGCGTCCGAACATAGAAACAACTACGCGGACATAATCTTTATCGGCGTCAATTTCTTCAACGACACCGACAAAATCCTCAAGCGGACCGTCTATAATGCGAACTGAATCGCCGACAGAATAGTTAAGCTTAACGCTTCGTGTTTCAACACCCATTCTGTAAACCTCCGCGTCTGTGAGCGGAACAGGCTTTGAACCCGGTCCGACAAATCCTGTGCAACCTCTGATGTTGCGAACAACATACCAGGTTTCATCAGTATAGACCATCTTAACAAAAACATAGCCGGGAAACAGCTTGTTTTCAACCTCTTTGGTTTTGTCACCGACTGTTTCGGTTACAATCTCAACAGGAACCTTGACATCAATAATCATATCCTGAAGATTTCTGTTTTCGGCTGTGGTCTTAAGATCTGTTGCGACCTTGTTTTCGTAACCTGAATAAGTATGAACAACATACCATTTTGCTTCTGATTCTGCCATAACAGCTTTCTCCCTTTCGTAAATCAAGTAATGTCAGGTAGGAATCAGGCGGTTGTGTTCATAAAAAGACCCACAAGTGCGTACAAGCCCTGATCAAGAGCAAATATAAATACGCCTACGATGGCTACCATAGCGATAACAATACCGAAGTTCTTTGTTGTCTGCTTTGGAGTCGGCCATGTGATCTTTTTGATTTCACCCTTACAGGAGCCGAGGTACTTTGCAAGCCTTTTAAAAACATTAGGCTTCTTATCAGGCTTCTTAACAGTTGCCTTTGCGGTTTCAGACTTTTTCTCAGCCATTTTGTACCTCCATTATTTTGTTTCCTTGTGAAGAGTGTGTTTCTTACAGAAACGGCAGTACTTGTTCATTTCAAGTCTGTCAGGACTGTTTTTCTTGTTCTTCATTGTGTTGTAATTACGCTGTTTGCACTCTGTGCAGGCCAATGTGATTTTTACTCTCATAACGGCACCTCCCGGTTTTTTCGGAATATTTTAGCCTCCCTCAATAGGGCACAAAAAAATAAGCCCCTTTCAGAGGTAAGGATATTCTACCATATATCAAGGCTTTAGTCAAGCCTTTTTTGAATTTTTCTGCATAAATTACGCATTTATTGCAGCATTCCGTAAATTCCGCCTTATTTGACGGAACTTACGGTAATCACAGATAAATCATTTGTCGGACAATGTGTTTGCCTTGGTCTTAATCTTTTTAACCTTTTCAGGCTTTACTGTCTTGCCCTTAAAGGCTCTTGCATTTGTTGCGGCAACCTTAAGGTCATCGCTGAAATGGTCATAAAGAGCGTTGTAATCGTCATCATCAAGTGAATTGAGAAGAACAATTGTAATAATCGCCCGTGTGTCAACATCGCCGTTGTTATACTGAAGATTGAACACGCCTGCAAACTTTTCCATCTCATTCTTATTTGCACGCTTTATATATGTCGGAAGCTTTGGAGCAATATGCTCTTTTGCAAATGTTGCTCCCCTGAACGGGAAATAGCAATCCTCTTCATTCTTAATTTCCTCACGAAGCTCCGGAAAATATGTTACAAAACGCTTTGCAAGAAACTTTGGGTCTGCATTGCCGTCATCGTCTTTTTTCTTTTTCTGCTTAACCTGCTTTGCTCTTTTGATTGCAAGTGTACCCGACACCGCCTCAACAAAATCGTTTGCAATGCTGTCTGCATCCTTCTGTGTGCCTACTGTTTCATCATAGAGCCATGTTGCAAGTGTTTTCCATTCATTATCAGGTCCTTCATCTGTCATTGTACATGAACGAAGCACCATCTGTTCTTTGTCTTTATAATATACTACCGAATAGGCAAGAGTTGTGCTTATAAACAGAGATACAAGCTCGTTGTCATTTTCGGCAACTACCTTCTGCTTTGTATAACCCTGCTTTACAAGTTCTTCTTCCACCTTGCCAACGATGTAATCAAACGCTTTTTTAAATTCCAACTTAATCTTCCTCTCGGATTAGTCTGTTAAAATTCATTATACAATCAAATAACAGATTTGTCAAAGGTTTTGACTTGCAAGACGCACATTATTGTGTTATTATTTAAGCTGTATACTAATGTAAAAGAAGGTTTTATTATGTCTTGTCAAGATGCTATCGGGGTTTTCGACTCCGGATTAGGCGGACTCAGCGCTGTGAAAGAGTTTTTACATGTGCTGCCAAACGAGAAAATAATATACTTTGGAGATACGGGAAGAGTGCCATACGGCAACAGAAGCCGTGAAACAATTTCAAAGTATGCCTTTCAGGACGCAAGCTTTTTGTTGAAACACAATGTTAAGACAATCGTTGCAGCCTGCGGCACGGTAAGCTCTGTTGCAGGCGATATGCTTGAAAAAAGGCTCCCTGTTCCCTACACAGGCGTTGTAAATCCAACCGCATTCATTGCCGACCGAAAAACAAAGAACGGTAAAATAGGAATTATCGGCACTGCCGCAACAATTTCGAGCCACAGCTACAAGCTCCGCCTTGAAAAGCTAAACCCCAAATACAAGGTTTATGAGCAGGCTTGTCCGCTTTTTGTTCCGCTTGTTGAAAACGGCTTCATCTGTCGTGACGACCAGATTGTAAGGCTTGTCATCAGAAGATATCTTTCCGAACTCAAGGAAACAGGCGTTGACACTCTTATTCTCGGCTGTACTCACTATCCGCTTTTGCGTGACGCAATTGCCGACTTTATGGGTGACGGAGTTACGCTTGTTGATTCGGGATACGAAACTGCAATATATTGTGCAAAAATTCTCAGAGAAAATAAACTGCTCAATACAAGCGGTGAACATCATACGCCTGAATTTTATGTCAGCGACACTCCTGACGGATTTAAAAGCGTTGCAGGTCTGTTTTTGGGAAGAGATATGGAGCATACTGTTACACAGATTGACATTGAACAGTATTGATGAGGAAAACTATGGCAGATAAGGAAAAGAATAAAGGTAAATATATGATTTCCATTCTGGGGGAACAGATTCTTGACGATGACAGCGACAGAATTGAGGTTCTCACAGAGGGAAATTTTCTGATGAAAAAAGATCATTGTTACATAGGCTATAAGGAATATGACGAGGACGCGCCGCAGAGCTTTTACGACAATCTCATCAAGGTTCAGGGCGATGTGGTTACAATCACACGCAAAGGTCCCATGCGCTCACAGCTTATGCTTGAAAAAGGCAAAAGGCATCAATGCCTGTATCAGACGCCTGCAGGCGACCTTATGATAGGAGTTTTCACAAAAACAATGAACAACTCTCTTTCAAAAAAAGGCGGTACGCTTGAGGTCAGCTACACGCTTGATTTCAACAATGACCTTGTGAGCGAAAACAAGTTTAAAATTACGGTTGAAGAAAAAGAAAAGTTTGAAAATGAGGTAGATTGATATGGATACATACGCACTTGCTGTACAACAGCTTAAAAAGGCAATTGAAAACGCTATTGAAAAGGCGATTGCAAACGGAGAGCTTCCGCAGGCAGAAACCGCTCCGTTCATCATTGAAACACCTGCCGACAGAAGTCACGGTGACTTTGCAACCAACGCGGCAATGGCAGGCGCAAAGGCATTCCGTATGCCGCCTTTCAAAATTGCACAGGCTATCACATCAAACCTTGACCTTGAGGGTACAATGTTTGACCGCTTTGAAACAGCAGGTCCGGGATTCATCAACTTCTTCCTCGGCACTGAATTTTATTCGGCTGTAATCAGAGAAATCCTTGCCAATCCCGAAGCATACGGCAGAAGTGAATACGGCAGAGATGAAAAGGTTATGGTTGAGTTCGTATCCGCCAACCCGACAGGTCCTATGCACATGGGCAACGCAAGAGGCGGTGCTCTCGGCGACTGTCTTGCCGCTGTTCTTGACAAAGCAGGCTACAACGCATGGCGTGAGTTTTATGTAAACGACGCCGGCAATCAGATTGAAAAGTTCGGCTGTTCACTTGAAGCAAGATATCTTCAGATTTTCAAGGGCGATGAAATAGAGTTCCCCGAGGACGGCTATCAGGGTGAGGACATCAAAGACCTTGCAAAAGAATATGCTGACCTGAACGGTGACAGCCTTGTTAATGTAAGCGCAGAAGAACGCAAAAAGGCTCTTGTTGACTATGCACTTCCGAAGAACATCGAGAAGATGCAGGCTGATATGGAAAAATACAAGATTTTCTATGACAAATGGTTCTTTGAAAGCGAGCTTCACAAGAGTGGTGCTGTTAAGGCTGTTGTTGACCTTCTCACGAAAAAAGGACTTACCTACGAAAAAGAGGGAGCTGTTTGGTACAAGAACAAAGAGGTACTCACACAGAAGCTTCTCAAAGAGGGCAAGTCACAGAAATACATTGATAACCTTGAATTAAAGGACGATGTTCTCATTCGTCAGAACGGCAACCCGACATATTTTACAGCCGACATCGCATATCACAAGAACAAATTTGACCGTGGATTCACAACTCTTATTGATGTTTGGGGTGCAGACCATCACGGTCATGTTATGAGAATGAAAGGCGCAATGGACGCTATCGGCTATGACGGTGACAAGCTCAATGTTGTTCTTATGCAGCTTGTAAAGCTTGTTAAGGACGGCGAGCTTGTAAAAATGAGCAAGCGTACCGGCAAGGCCATTCAGCTTGGCGATTTGCTTGACGAAGTGCCTGTTGACAGCGCAAGGTTCCTCTTTAACACCAAAGAGGCTAACACACAGATGGACTTTGACCTTGACCTTGCGGTAAGTCAGGACAATCAGAACCCTGTTTATTATGTTCAATACGCACACGCAAGAATTTGCAGTATCTTCAAGTCACTTGCAAAAGAGGGCATTTCTCCGAGAGAATGTACAGACGCAGAGCTTGCACTCCTCACAGCTCCCGAAGAAAAGGAACTCATCAATCATCTTGCGTCATACACCAACGAAATCATCAGTGCGGCAAAGGATTATGATCCGACCAAGGTTACACGCTATGTAACACAGCTTGCAACACTTTTCCACAAATTCTACAACGCTTGCCGTGTTAAAGGCGAAGAAGAAGGTCTTATGCAGGCAAGACTTGCACTTTGCAACTGTGTAAGAGCCGTTATTAAGAATGTTCTTACAATGTTCAACATCTCCTGCCCCGAAAGTATGTAAGCAGCGTGTCGCTTCACCTTCTTTGAGCAGACAGTTTGAGTGATATCAATTTTCTTGATGTTTTCAATTAAAATGTCTTGCTATCCGATCTTGCAATCCTAAGAGTTTTTCTGTAAAATATCTGTAGAGCATATTTTTCCTCCGTTTCAGGTTTTTAAGCAATTCTATTTTAACGGATTTTGGTAAAATATGCTCTACTTTTTTTGCTTTTTATTTGTAAGCTCTTTTTCTACCCCAACTTTTATTATAGAGCCGCAACAACAAAATCAAAGTTCTCAAAAGAAATGCTTACGGCTACAGAAATTTCAAGCGTTTCCGTAACCGCATCTTACATATGTTTTCCAACAAACATATCAGTTCTACAACAAAACAAGCGACAGCTTAATTCGCTGCCGCTTGTAATTCTCATATATTCTGTTTTTTCGGGTTACCCCAACTATTGACATTGAGCCTGTTTCTATAAATCATAATTGCCCTTTCTGCTTTCAACGCAAAAGGGCAAAAAATAATGCCGACAGGTAATAGCATTAAAAGCTATAACTTGTCGGCATTTAAATTCTAAAATTTGACTTTATTTAATCTCCGCAAATATAATCAGTCAACTATGTTATTCAATTCTTCAAAAGGTATATTGTGTTCATTTGCATATTGTTCTGCATATGAGCCTTTTATTCCATAGATTGTGAGCTTATCACAACCTTCAAAGGCATTATCCGCAATATCTTCTGCCTTATCGTAAATGATAATTTTCTCCAGCAAGGTGCAGTTTTCAAAAGCACCCCATTCAATGCTCTTAATATTTTTAGACAAAACTAACTGTTTTAAGGATATGCAATTACTAAATGTATATCGTTGTATTGCAGTAATATTATCGGGAATATTTATACTTTTTAGTGATGTGCAACCGGAAAAAGCACCGTATGCTATACCACGATCAGCAATATTATCCGGAATTACAAGCGTTTCTAATGAAGAACAGCCTGAAAATGATAAACTTTCAATTTCTTTTACATCACCATTAAAATTAACATTTTTCAGACTTTCACAATTCGTAAAAGAGAATTGTTTTATAGTACTTGGGAGTTGTATGCTTTCTAATGAAATACAATGGTAAAAACATCTGTTAAATATATACTCTATCCCTTCAGAAACAACAATCTCTTTTACTATATCGTTATCCTCAAACATTCCTTTCTGCTCCCCACAAATTGTATCCTGTAACATATCCGCCTAAAGCATTTACTTTATGGAAAAATATTGTTGAAGGAATTACAACTTTCTCTGACGGGTAGTTTATCTTTACAATTGTTGCCGATTTATTTGTATATCCATCGGTTTCATATGTGTACCCAAACCACCAATGTTCACTTGAAAAGATTTGCAACAATATAAACATCACTAACACTACGCACAATATCCCGATAGGTAGTTTATATTTTTTTATTTTTTTCATCATATTAAAATTCTCTCGTAAAAAATATAGTTTTAATTATCAACAAACCGATAATTATTAATTTACAGACTGAATTGTTGTATCCAATTTTTCAAATGGTATGTTATGTTTTTTTGCATACTGTTCTGCATAACTACCCTTTATTCCGCAGATTGTAAGTTTATCACATCCATCAAAAGCGTTGTCCGCAATGTAATCACATTCATCATAGACATTAATTCTCTCTAAAGAAACGCAATCCCGAAAAGCTCCATCACCTATTTTTATTAAGTCCTCAGGCAAATTCACTATTTCAAGAGATTTGCAACCATCAAATGTCCAGCTCTCAATAATCCTGACCTTTGACGGAACATCAATAGTTTGCAGAGAAGTACACCATTGAAAAGCGTTTGAACCTATTTCTGATAGCTTGTCGGGTAAATCAATATTTGTAAGTGAAGTACATCCTTGGAAAGCCACACTCTCTATACAATAAACATTTTTTGAAAACTTCACATTTTTTAATGAATAGCAACGAGCAAAAGCATTAGTGCTGATTTTGTTAATTTGCTTCGGTAAGTATATTTCTTCAAGCCCGGAACAATCGCTGAAACTAAAGGATTCGGTAATAGTATCTCCGTCAACAATGTTCACTTCCTTTAAATTATCACACCGCACTACGTCAAATGTCGTCATTGTGCCTGGTATAGTAATTTTTTCAAGATTATAGCAATTAGCTATAGCCGGTCCATAAGTTTCCACTACTCCTTCAGGTATTATAATTTCTTTTACAACATTATTTCCCTCAAATACACCTGTAAGAGACACCCCAACTAATGCAGCTTCTTCTACACAACTTAGCTTTTTGACTTTATATGAAGAAATTTCCGAAGGAATTTCAATGGTTTCAGCCAATATATCGGTTTTTATCAATGTAGCGTTTTGATTTTCATCAATTTCAAATGTATATCCTTCAGCAGTTTTTGTTATAGGGTATAGCTCTTTACAACTTGAAAACATTAAAATAAAAACTGTACAAAAAGATATTGCAAATACTATATTTACTCGTATTAATCTAGTTGTTTTCATATATAAAACCTTTCAAAAGTTTGTAGCACTAATTTCAAAGATGAATGAGCAAACATAATTGCTCATTCATCTTTAGAAATTTATAATGAATCAGTTAATCTGGTTCATATGTTGTCCAAATATTATCCTTAAACCACACATCTTGTGTAACCAAATGCCCAGGTTGCAATACACCAGGTATCTGTTTATTCTTCGAATCATTGAACATTACTTTCGGATTTTCCATTCCAATTAATGTTGCAGTGCCATTGAAAAAGTCGCCCTCAAATGTATATCCCTCTCTGTTGTGTTTTCCGTTAATACTAAAATATGCAATAGTAAATACAACAACGCATAGACCTAAAACTAAAGCTATAATGCTCGAAACTATTTTCGATTTTGGCATTATCTCACTTCCTATTCTTTAGATGAAATAAAATTATATCAACAAACAGTTACTCACTAGTTTAGAAACTCAATTGTTGCATCTAATTCTTCAAAAGGTATATTGTGTTCGTTTGCATATTGTTCTACATATGAGCCTTTTATTCCATAAATTGTGAACTTATCGCAACCTTCAAAGGCATTATCCGCAATATGTTCTGCCTTATCGTAAATGATAATTTTCTCCAACAAGGTGCAATTTTCAAAAGCACCCCATTCAATGCTCTTAATATTTTTAGACAAAACTAACTGTTTTAAGGATATGCAATTACTAAATGTATATCGTTGTATTGCAGTAATATTATCGGGAATATTTATACTTTTTAGTGATGTGCAACCGGAAAAAGCACCGTATGCTATACCACGATCAGCAATATTATCCGGAATTACAAGCGTTTCTAATGAAGAACAGCCTGAAAATGATAAACTTTCAATTTCTTTTACATCACCATTAAAATTAACATTTTTCAGACTTTCACAATTCGTAAAAGAGAATTGTTTTATAGTACTTGGGAGTTGTATGCTTTCTAATGAAATACAATGGTAAAAACATCTGTTAAATATATACTCTATCCCTTCAGAAACAACAATCTCTTTTACTATATCGTTATCCTCAAACATTCCTTTCTGCTCCCCACAAATTGTATCCTGTAACATATCCGCCTAAAGCATTTACTTTATGGAAAAATATTGTTGAAGGAATTACAACTTTCTCTGACGGGTAGTTTATCTTTACAATTGTTGCCGATTTATTTGTATATCCATCGGTTTCATATGTGTACCCAAACCACCAATGTTCACTTGAAAAGATTTGCAACAATATAAACATCACTAACACTACGCACAATATCCCGATAGGTAGTTTATATTTTTTTATTTTTTTCATCATATTAAAATTCTCTCGTAAAAAATATAGTTTTAATTATCAACAAACCGATAATTATTAATTTACAGACTGAATTGTTGTATCCAATTTTTCAAATGGTATGTTATGTTTTTTTGCATACTGTTCTGCATAACTACCCTTTATTCCGCAGATTGTAAGTTTATCACATCCATCAAAAGCGTTGTCCGCAATGTAATCACATTCATCATAGACATTAATTCTCTCTAAAGAAACGCAATCCCGAAAAGCTCCATCACCTATTTTTATTAAGTCCTCAGGCAAATTCACTATTTCAAGAGATTTGCAACCATCAAATGTCCAGCTCTCAATAATCCTGACCTTTGACGGAACATCAATAGTTTGCAGAGAAGTACACCATTGAAAAGCGTTTGAACCTATTTCTGATAGCTTGTCGGGTAAATCAATATTTGTAAGTGAAGTACATCCTTGGAAAGCCACACTCTCTATACAATAAACATTTTTTGAAAACTTCACATTTTTTAATGAATAGCAACGAGCAAAAGCATTAGTGCTGATTTTGTTAATTTGCTTCGGTAAGTATATTTCTTCAAGCCCGGAACAATCGCTGAAACTAAAGGATTCGGTAATAGTATCTCCGTCAACAATGTTCACTTCCTTTAAATTATCACACCGCACTACGTCAAATGTCGTCATTGTGCCTGGTATAGTAATTTTTTCAAGATTATAGCAATTAGCTATAGCCGGTCCATAAGTTTCCACTACTCCTTCAGGTATTATAATTTCTTTTACAACATTATTTCCCTCAAATACACCTGTAAGAGACACCCCAACTAATGCAGCTTCTTCTACACAACTTAGCTTTTTGACTTTATATGAAGAAATTTCCGAAGGAATTTCAATGGTTTCAGCCAATATATCGGTTTTTATCAATGTAGCGTTTTGATTTTCATCAATTTCAAATGTATATCCTTCAGCAGTTTTTGTTATAGGGTATAGCTCTTTACAACTTGAAAACATTAAAATAAAAACTGTACAAAAAGATATTGCAAATACTATATTTACTCGTATTAATCTAGTTGTTTTCATATATAAAACCTTTCAAAAGTTTGTAGCACTAATTTCAAAGATGAATGAGCAAACATAATTGCTCATTCATCTTTAGAAATTTATAATGAATCAGTTAATCTGGTTCATATGTTGTCCAAATATTATCCTTAAACCACACATCTTGTGTAACCAAATGCCCAGGTTGCAATACACCAGGTATCTGTTTATTCTTCGAATCATTGAACATTACTTTCGGATTTTCCATTCCAATTAATGTTGCAGTGCCATTGAAAAAGTCGCCCTCAAATGTATATCCCTCTCTGTTGTGTTTTCCGTTAATACTAAAATATGCAATAGTAAATACAACAACGCATAGACCTAAAACTAAAGCTATAATGCTCGAAACTATTTTCGATTTTGGCATTATCTCACTTCCTATTCTTTAGATGAAATAAAATTATATCAACAAACAGTTACTCACTAGTTTAGAAACTCAATTGTTGCATCTAATTCTTCAAAAGGTATATTGTGTTCGTTTGCATATTGCTCGGCATATGAGCCCTTTATTCCGCAGATTGTAAGTTTGTCACATCTGTCAAAGGCATCATTAGCTATATATTTAACTTCATCATGAATATTTACTTTTTCTAAAAAGTCGCAGCTATAAAACGTCCCACTATTAATAGATGTTACTTTTGGTGGTATAGTAACAAATGTTAGAGAATCACACTCCCTAAATGCATAAGATTCAATTGTATTTATGTTTTCAGGTAAATCTATTTTTTGTAACGCACATTCTGCAAAGGCATCACCTTCTATCTTTTCTACACTACTTGGCAATTCGATAAAACGCAGGTTTTTACAATTACTAAACATTGATTCACTTATTGTTTTTATTCCTGTTTCAAATTCCACAGACCTTAAATATTTACAAAAAGCAAACGCCCTTGTCCCGACTACTCTAACGCTGGAAGGTATATTCACTTCACAGAGACCTGAAGAATAAAATGCATCATTACATATTTCCGTTACACCTTCAGGGATACTCACTTCTGACACATTACTGTCTTCGAATATTCCCCTTTTAGCTGCTCCTGAAAGATTAAGCACCTCATACTCACCTAACTTTGTAACTGGAACTCCATAAACACTTGACGGAAGCTTAACATGATACTCTTCACCCGTATATTTAATCAAAGTTGCTTGACCATTATCCACCTCAAACCAATAGTTATATTTTTTTGACATATAATACTCCGTACCATCTGATTTGTTACTCTTCCAAGGATGAAGCAAAAGTATTATTAATGCTATAAATGCTACAATTAATACAATTATCAATATAATTTTAGTCTTTTTATTCATACACTATCACTCTTTTTGTTATAGTATATTGTAATCGGATGACATAGCAAAAGACTTTGTCATCCGATTGCTTATCAAAGTATATTACGGTTTATATGTTGACCATATACCATCTTTATACCACACATCCCGTGTTACTAAGTGACCTTCTTGTAATACTCCTGGTATCTGTTTATTCTTCGAATCATTGAATATTACTTTAGGATTATCTACACCATAGATAGTATAAGTTAACCAATTATCATACATTTGACTATTCATTAATGCACCAGGCCATGACATCAGAATATCATTATCTTCATAGAAGTAAATTCTTGTGTTCCAATACTCCCAATCAGCCGGACGATAAAAATGAACTGTAATTCCCTGTGGTTTTTTGCTATATGCAGTTTCATTTACTACCCACATTTCATCTTCTGTTATTTCAATTCCAGGGTGATTGATACCGGGATGTTGTTGTCTGGTTAAAGGATCAGTAGTGCTATTATTAAAAATAACTCTCGGATTGTTCACACCGTAAATTGTGTAAACATACCAGTTATTACCACCATCCGGGGACATTTTCTCTCCTGGGAATGGGAGTTCATGGTCATCATCATTATAATAATAGATATGAGGCTTTGTCAAGAAAAGTGTGCAAATTATTTTTCTAACTTACACACTTTATTTTACAAGTTCCAATCCGCTGTTTTGTTATTGCTTGAAGGATTATTATTTACACAAAATTTTATGGGGTGCCTGATTAGTATTTCAGCCACCGTGAATTTACACGGTGGCTGTTTTGACGGTTACATTCTCAAAAAAATGCTTACGGCTACAGAAATTTCAAGCGTTTCCGTAACCGCATCTTACATATGTTTTCCAACAAACATATCAGTTCTACAACAAAACAAGCGACAGCTTAATTCGCCGCCGCTTGTAATTATTATTCTATTTTCCGAATTTCCCCAACTATTGACATTAAGCCTAATATTATTGCAGTACTACCATTACACGCTATGATTATCGCTATTTATTTTATAACTTTTCCTATTCACTCATTTTCTTGATATCGTCATAGGAATATGTTTTCTCTGTTGTTTCGGAACTGTCAGTAATCAACTGAACAAATTTATTGTCGCCATCAGCATATAACTGACCTGTATAAGAAACTCTTTCATATGCACCGTTCGGCAACGGACTATTCTTAGGAGTTTGAACTAAACACAGTATCAAATCATCCGACTTTTGAACCGTTTTTTCACCGTCAATTGTTTCTTTAAGAAAAGTCGTTTTAATTTCCTCTGCACTTAAATTTTTAAATCGAAACGCATCATTATGTCCTTCAATATGTTCACTAAGCGGAATATATCCACCCAAATTAAATACTGATATTACATCTCCGACTTTTAAATCTCCTTTTAATGTATCAGTTATCAGGACATCTAATTTTGTCCAAGCAACGCCTTCATAACTTGTATAAGCCACATTTTGAACTGTTACACGGATCACATCATCCGATATTGATATTAATTTCTTAAGGTCATTTTGATAAAGTTCATCAGATGTTGAAGCAAGTTCAATTACTTTGCTGTCAGAATCGGGAACGCTATAGTTCTTTTCCAAATTCACAGATAAATCTCTTAACACTCCAACATTTGCATTACTCGAATTATTGGTATTATTTGAAGAGTCTTTACAGCCGATGATAGTAAAACAAGCTATTATTAACATAAGGAACAATAAAAATGCTTTTTTCATAATTAATTACCTCCTTTATCTATAAACTGTATTTTTGTGCTTTGTGTAATTTCTACATTTTCATAGTAACGCATAAAGTTAATTTTGTCAACTAATGTTTTTACACCTTAATATGATTAAAAAACAAGCGATAGAATAATTCTCTGTCGCTTGTAATTATCATATATTCTATTTTTCGGGTTACCCCAACTATTGAAATTGAGCCAAAAAAGAAAACAGAGTAGTCAAAAGACTACTCTGCAGTGGCTCCCCCAACTGGGCTCGAACCAGTGACATCATGATTAACAGTCATGCGCTCTGGCGAGTGTAAGGAAATAATTATGTAAATTTTAACAATATATTCGCAATATCGCTAGAAAAATCAACTGGAGATTTGTATTTACTGCAATCTATTTCCACTAAGCTACTATCATTTGAAGCATCTAAAAATCTGTCATATATTTTTTCAAATTCCTTGACAACAACTTCTCCTCTTATGTATAATGTAGATTTAATTATTCTGTTTTCATCATAAAAATGTAAAAAAGCAGATGTATTATCAATCACAACTAATTCGAAATTATTATCATGTTTTGTTAAAAACAATTTCATAGAACCACCATATGTATTATATATTGTATCCCAAATATCCCTTTCTTTGACTGGATTATTCATACACATTATACGTTTACAAATCACACCTTCTCTCTTGCCAAATTCACATAATGCGTCGAAGAACTCTTTATGGCTTGTACTTATTGATTGAGGTGCAAATCTAGAAGTTCTAATAGATTTTTGCGCTTTTCTAGTCATTTCTGTTAATTTTTCAAATGCAGAATCTTCTCCTGTGATATAAGTTGCGCAACCATTCTTATACATTTCGTCCACTGCTGTTCTAAGATCATCAGGCAACCAATCCTGTAAATATGCACTAAAAGAATTAAAGCTATTATCAATGTGCTTTAAGACAGCCTCCATTGTAATTGGTTGAGGTAAAATCACTCTATTGGTAGCAACTGTCACAGGGTTATTCACCCTGTATTTTTGATTATTATATTTTTCAATAACGCCTACAAGTTCATTTTTAAATTTAACAAGATCGGCAGTTAAGTCAGTTCCATACCTATAACCGTTCATATCATTGACAGGAAATTTAAATACTCTTTCTTGATACACATCAAACGGTAATTTCTGCTTTTTTAAGTATTCTCTAGAAACAATTGAAATACAAATTTTTGATGTTGCATGTCTCAATGCAAGTTCATAATATACATTTGCATTATCTTCATCTAAAAAAGCTATCACTAAATCACTAGTTATAATACGCGAAATTATTTCACTAGTAATATTTCCAACTTTATCTATGTTATCTGATCTGATACAATTGTAACTCAGATCATTAAGAACCTCAAATTTCAAAAAATCTTTAACTTTATCGGATAAATTGCGTAAATCACTACCTTCCTCACCTATTGGGGAAATTAAAAAACATTGTTTTTCTAAACTCATCAGTAACACCTCTCATTTTACCATAATTTAAGTTTTTAGAAAACGCAATAAAACACAATATAAATAATATATTTCAATTAATCTCTAACATATTATTTTATCGTTCTATTTATCTTTCAATTACTATTGTTTTATAAATATTTTTAAATATAGAATTATAACTATCACAAGTTATAATTCTATATCTTAAAGATTGATTTTATTTCCTCACACCAGTTTTCAATCATTTGAATTTTATTATTATCCTTAAGTTGAGAAATCAAGTGATTCTTATTCAAAAGATAAATAAGACATAAAACTCCTTTTGCAGTTTTAATTTTTTCTTCATCAGAGATTTCATCAAAGAATCTATAATCACTTGAACCTAAAACTGTTTCTTGGGTGTGACTCTTCCTATTTAAAACAAGTCTGTACATAAGATTTTGAAAAAACAACTTATACGCAGGATCTTGTTTCTCTAATGTTTGAAGCGGAAGTAATTCTGTTGATAATTCAGAAGGTCCTGTACGAAATTCAAATGTTGAAAACGCTTCCAAAACTCTTCTCATGTCATTACCAATCGAATAATAATTATTCCCACTAATTTCTTCTGAACTGGCAAAAGAATAAATAGACTCAAGTAAACAAGCATATTCCTGTTCTTTTGAAAATTCATACTTAGTGGCTTGCTTATTCAGCAATCGCATTATACACAAACATTTTTTGGTTTTGTCCGCTATATCATCAACTGATTTTTGATAATCATATATTGCATTTAGGTCATGGGACATAAACAATATTCTGCTGTTATTATTACCCTTGATAATCTGCTCTGTCTGATATCTTAATAATGATTGTATACCAACACGATTATCAATATCAAAACTGGAAACGGGATCATCTATAACATACAAAGATTCTTGAGTATAACAATTTTGTTTTTCTCTTCCCTTTAAGCTATTTACAAAAAAGTAACATAAGGCAATTATATTTCTTTCACCAATTGATACATCTTTAGGCTTAACGTTTGCGCCCTGAGATTTAAGTATAAATTTATCATTCTTTGTTTCAAGTTTAATTCTCTTACTATCCAGGAAAACATATGAAAGCAACTTATTGATTAAATCAAGAGAAATATTAATATTTTTCTTTTTATCTTTAAGTTTCTCTATTTCTTTTTCGATAGAGCTTTTTTCATCATTGAGCTGATTAAGTTCATGAGATATTTTATTTTGTTTTTCTATTGCATCAGAATAATCTCTTAATAAAACTTCAGTTTCTATGAATGCTAATTTTAAGTTTATTTTATCTAAGTTATCTTTTATATCTTTTCTTTCTCTTATAGCTTTATTAAATTCTAAACGATTTGTTTCCAGTCTTTTCAATTGCTGGTTCAAAACATTTATTTTTGAACCTAAATCTAACGGGGCAATCAAAATAGGCGTATAAATATTTTCTAATCTCTGGTTAATGTATTCATTGTATTTGCATATTGTCTTATTACACTCTTGAATTGCTAAAACTATATCTGCAATAATTTCGTTATCAAGAGTTTTATAAAGCTCAGTATTAAAAGATATTTCGTCTATCTTCGCTTTTTGCAATCTCTCCTCAAATTTTTTAATATCTTCATTCAGCACATGGCTTATACATGTAATTAGATATTCTCTGTATTCATCAGATACAGATTGATAACAGCACGGACATATATTCTTTTTTTCTACAGCGAAAACCTCATTTGTTCGCTCTACTATCCTTTGCTTACCTTCTAAAATTGTTTCATGTATTTTTTGTTCAAGCTCTGAAAATTCTATTTTTTTAACTTCTTCGCTCAGCAATGTTACGATACTATGATCTATATCACTCGGAATAACAACGGGTTCAATTTTGTCCCTATACTCTGTTTCAATATTTCCAGATTTCTTATATAATTCTAAAGTTTCGTAAAAACTTTTTCTTAAATCCGCTTCTGAATCAGAAACTTTTAATGGGCTTAGCTTATTTACCATAACATCAAAAATGACTTTAGACTTATTTGCATTGCCCTTGATTTCTGAATCTCTTTTCGCCCAACCCTGTTCAGATTTCAATGTTTTAAGAAACTTTTCTTTGATATTTAAAGGAGAAGATATTTCATTTTCATCTGATAATTTGTCATCTTCTTTTTTCACTCTATCGTAATTAGCCTTAACTTTATTTAATTTTTCTTTATGGTCAGCAATTTCTTTTTCAACATCATTTTGCTCACCTAACATAATAATTGTCGATAAACCATCGTCGCTGATAGATATATTTCTATTGATGAAATCCTCATTGAACACAAAAATATTATTTTTTAGAATTTCATCCAATGATATTTCATTGCCTTCAAAATCGACTAAAGATACTTTGTTTATATTATCATTTGGGGAATGTATAAAATTGATTGCCTCTCCCAAGGTACTTTTGCCTGATCCGTTTTTGCCATATATTATAGAAATTCTGTTTTCAGGTTTTTCATAAAGTAATATTTCTGTATCTTCTGTAAAACACTTTCCGTTTATAATAGCTTTATTTATTTTCTCAAACATAGAAATTTCTCCCCAAATATTTTTACATACCTATTATCTTAAGAATAATCGGTACAAGAATTCCAAGTATATCCGTATTGTTAATCAACATATCTTTAAATTTTTGTAATTTACTTTTTTCTAACACTTTTTCGTTAACTAATAATTCAATTAATTCCTGCAATAACTTTGCATCATTATACGACATTTGATTATAATAACTTTCAAAATTATTGATACGTATTGAATTATCTATAATAGTACAATTATTGTATGTGTTCATATTACTGTGAGCAGAATTAAACTCTAGTTCAGGCACTAAACTAAAAGAAAATACATATCTACATTTTTCAAATTTAAATGTATGAGAAGTAATAATATACCTTGAATGAGTACTTTTATCAATTAGTAAGGTATTATCTTCAAGTTGACTTAAACATTTAAAATTATCTCTATATTCTTTAAATATTAGGTCAATTATATCAATTGATATTCGTAATTTATTTGATTCCAAAATATTTTGGGTATTTGATAAGTAACCAAAAGTAAAAGTATTGCCATTATTATCAAATTCAAGATTTAGCTGCATAAAACACGCCCTGCAATCTAGTAATTTAATTAAATCCAAGAAATTCTTTGCTATTTTTAGAATTCGAGGCACTTTTAAAACAACAAATTATTTCTTCTATTTACTAAATTATACGCTTTTCACCAAAATATATCAATATTTTTGAAAATAAATTGTGCATAAATTTCACTAGAAGTATTTGTGCAATATAACCAAGTTTATGTGTGTACTTTTGTGTACACACTACAAAATCATACAAAACACAAAGTTATACTAATAAGCTAAGATTATATATAAACATCATTATGCTTATAAACACAATGTAACGGATGCTTTTTTAAATAATTCTTATATTACAATATTCTGAATTAATATTTTTATATGAGCAATGAACATACAGTTATTTACTTGTATTTAAAAACTGCTCATAGTTAAGATCAAACACAATTTCAATCTCATAACCTCTGGCTACTTTCACTTCTCTTATGAGCTGGCAGGCTATCATTTTCTTCTGCTCCATTGTTGAGTTGTCAAATTCATCTGCCCATGTTCTGAATTGTGAATAATAAAAATCAAGCTTGCCCATTGCATTTTGTTGATTTGCAAGCTTGTACTTTATATTGTTTAATTCAGTTTCTTTTTTATGGAGTAAATCGTTTGTATTGTCAATAGAAGCTGACAGTATGTCTGGAGTGAAGCGGCTTTCGCCGAGTAAAGAGCGTCCTATTTCGGCAGATAATTCCACTACCTGTCTTTTAAGCTTTTCAACATCCTTTTCAAGCTTTGTATGCTTTCTCTTATATTCCGATATTTCGAACTTATAGCGTTTTTCAAGTGCTATATCTTTTGGTGTTGATTTGATTTTGGCGAGATAATCTTTTAATGTTGCAAGCACAGCACCGTCAATTCTGTGTGCTACATAAGCCGACTGACCGTCACAAGCACCTCTTTTCATTGCTTTGTTCGTACAGATATACCTTTGTCTGCGAACTCTGTACTGACTGCCGTCTGCCCTGTCGTATCGATCTATATAGCTTGTTGATACCATCTTCTGACCGCAGTGAGCACAGTATATATTTCCCGACAGCAATGTACTGCCTTTGGTAGTCCTTGCTATCTGTTGCTTTTCTTCATTCTTTGAGGAGCGTTGTTTCAGTATGAACTGAGCTTGGTCGAAGATATTTTCATCAATTATATGCAATCTTTCGATATACGGTGATTCAACACCGCCTGATACAAGATAACCGCAATATAATCTGTTCTTTAGAATACGATTAACCGTATTACATTGAAATTTGCTATTATTATGAGTTCTTACTCCATGACTGTTCAGGTAGTCAGCCATTCGATATGAACCATAACCCTCTTTGACTGTCATTTCAAATATCTTATTAACTATCGGAGCTTCATCATCGTCAACGACTATGTCCATAAGCTCTTTTCCCTTTTTGTTGATTTCACCGCTTTTTATAAGTTTGTAACCGAATGGTGCAACACCTCCGGTAAATTTGCCGTCCAGCGTCATCTGGTTAAGGCGAGTTTTAACACGAGCTGACGTTTTCTGACTCTCACCGTTGGCTTGCCAAAATCGTATGTAATTCATAAGCTTGTCCACATGATTATCCATACGCTGTTCGCCCTCATTGACGCTCCATACCTCTATGCCGTGCTTTATAAACCATTCGACGACGAACGGAGTTTCGTCATCAATTCTGCCTATTCTGTCAAACATAAAGACAAGGAGTACATCAAATTCTTTCTTTTCTGCGGCGGCTTTCAAATCCTGAATAGCATCTCGGTCACTTGCCGAAACCTTAAATCCCGACACGCCCTTTTCCTGAAACTCTTTCAGAATTGTCCAGCCATTGCGCTCTGCGAATTCTCTGCACGAGGTTTTCTGCATTGGAATATCATCTTTATCAACCTGACCTTTAGTTGATACTCTGTACAAGCAATATACTCTTTTCATTTTATCACTCTTTCATACGATTTTTGCAAACCAACAATACTACATAATTTTTATAATATCCAGCGAAATCCAAAAATAAATTGAAAGAAATTCAGCATCCAATCTGAGCTTTCATTCTGTTTTCAAATGTATCCAAAAGATTTTCAAGAACATTTCTTTCAACCTGTAAATTTTTGTTTTTAGAAAAGTAGATTGTGACCTTGCAGTCGTTTATAACAGATTCTATTCTGTGTTCTGAATCAATGTTATTTTCATTTATATAGTTTTCGTTCAAATTATCACCTGTTCCTTATTTTTTGTTTTTATCATTTATATGATCTTTCATCTGCTCATCAGCTTTTGCCGCTGCATTGCACAGGCACATAATGCATACGCCGATAAAAGCACCGACAAAAAGACCAATAATAAATCCTAGCATTTTAACACCTTCTTTCAGTAATTTTCTTCTAAATACCCCAACAGCAGAAAATTAAAAATCTTCTGCTGTCGGGATAATATCAATCGTTTTGGATAGCTCTAATTTTCACGCTATCCTATTGTCGCTATTTATCCTCGATGCCCTGCGGCAAGGAACACATTAGACGGTCAACGCATATTGACCTCATTGGAATTTCACCACCGTGAGGCTCTCCCACAGCCGCCCTCATTGCTTGCGACGGTTTTATCTCGCTCGAGCTGTGACTGGACGGAAGTATCATTATCCCCTCTGCCTGTCATCGCCGTCATTGAATATGCCTTTCAATGTCTGAGACTTGAAGATATATAAAATATGTTCGCTCATATGGCTTGTCCGTACCGAACAGCAAAAGGAAAGTATCTGATGTGCTGATATTTAATTTTCAAAGAGCAATGCCTGTTCTCTGAAAATGAAAACAGGCGAAAGGATTATTTATCCCTTCACCTGTTTCCTCACTCAAAAGCTAAAACACACCCCTAATTTATAAATTTTTTAAAATATTTTTGATTTTTTCTACTGCACGATACACCGATCTTTGCACACATTGATAAGTACAGCCTTCTTCAAGTGCTATTTTATCAAAAGTTTTATCTTCAAAATAGTACTTTTTCAATCTGCGTTTTTGCACATCGGGCAATTTGCTTATTGCCATATGCAGATTCTCCGCATCCTGAGCTTTATCAAAGTATTCTTCTAACGGTTGTTCGCTTGAAACACTCTTTTGGTACAAGGTGTTTTCATCTACTTCGGAATGTTCCAAATGTCTGTCGTATTCATTCATCTGAGAAATATCTTCAAGTTCAAATTTATTGAAACTCTCAAACACTTTCTGCGATACCGCTATCTCTTGAAAATTATTATTTACATCAACAAAAGAAATATAGTATCTTCCGGCTTTCGTGTACAGTGTATAAGGATTGTACTTATCCTTTCTTCTTTTAGGACGCTTGTCCATTCAATTATCCTCCAATCAATCTGAATTTTTTTATTCAGATCGATCGGAGGACTTCTATTCCTATAGATCATCTTGCCCTTTCTGCTTTCAATGCAAAAAAGGCATAAAATAAAGCCGACAGGTAATAGCATTAAAAGCTATAACTTGTCGGCTTTTCGTAAGCTCGTTCCTACTGATTAAATCAGCGTTTCCGGCTGTAGGCTCGTACTAAGTTTTATATTTAATTTTTAAACATCCACTGCAACAAAAGATTTACAAATAGGACATCTCGTTTCTGTATTATGTATTCCACTATCATCTTTTGAAAATATACTTACAACAGGTTTCCTATACTGTGACAAATTAATTGTCATCAAGCGTTTTCTGCAACAAGGACATTTAATGTCAAATTGATATAGTATTTTTTCCCTTGTATCAACCACGAACATCCACCTTTCATATGTGTACACGCAAGTACACATATATTCCAAATGAAAATCCAAGCTTATAACTCGGATTTTCGTAAATATTTAAAAATGTTTTTTAGTTATATTATCAAAAATCTCTTGCCATTCCTCCGTTGTTACTTTACATCTTTTTGCCATCCTCAGTGTTTTATGAACAATCTCATTATTACGGATATATTCAACTAAATCAGAAGCTAAAGACAAGTTCGCTTTTGATTCTGCGGCCAAATCAAAAAGTTTTTCTTTTTCCTTTGATGAAAGGGATAATTTATTAGCTATCCTATTAAGGACTTCATCTCTGGGAGCTGCCCTTAATCCGTTCTCTATTTTTGATAGATACTCGGGTGATATATCTATCATTTGAGAAAAAACACGCAACGATATTTTATTTTCTAATCTCTTTTTTTTAATAAAAATGTCAAATGAATCTTTCATTTATATAATAATTTTGTCTTTCAACTATATAAGCGTATAATAGCAATAATAAAAAACGCAGCAGTTACTAACACATTCTAATTAATGCTATTTCTATTATCTAATTCTGCAGTATTTAATCTTTAATAGGTGTTAACATATCATTAATTAATTTTCTATATGATTTTTCAACTGTATTAGTAATTATTTTAAACCAAATTGTATAATTGTTTGTGTTAATCTTTATATCGTCCAACAAAGCTGAAAAATCCATCCATTTTACTTTCTCAATTTCTTCTGGATTAGGATATATATCATAACTATTCACAAAGCCAATTAGCACATCGTCAGTTTCATTTTCTATCATACTACTTGAGACTACTTCATTGTAATGAAATCTAAACAAGTCCCTTAACTTACATACAATCCCTAATTCTTCAAACAAACGTTTTTGGGCTTCGTATAATAAATCCTGAGTAATTTGATGACCACAACACGCATTAGACCATAATCCGCCAGAATGATACTTCTCTTTTGCTCTCTTTTGAATCAACATTTTACCATCATTATTAAATATTAATACAGAAAATGCTTTGTGACGAATTCCTTTTAGATGAGCCTCAATTTTAGGTATCTTATTGATTAATCTATCTGTCGAGTCAATTTGCATTACATATTTATTTTTATCAACATCAAAAAACACTTATTTAACATCCTTTTCGTTAACTTAGCCCTATATACTTTAGCCCTATATACTTAAATATTTGTATCAAGCCAATCTAGTATTACTTCGAGATCACCATCACTTAAGCCATGTATATTATCATCACGCACACTAAAATATATATGTTTATTATTTTGTTTTAATTTTTTATACAAATCTTCTGCTTGTGAAAAAGAAACTTGTTCATCATATTTGCTATGAATAATCAAAACAGGTACAGTAATTTCTTCTGTCCAATAAATAGCTGATCTTTTTTCATATTCTTCTGGGTTTTGCTCAGGAGTTGTCCCAATATAGTTGTAAAGTAATTTTTGCATATCTTCACGAGCTTCGTAAGATTGAAACAAATCACTAACAGCAGATATGGCTATAATTCCTTTAACTCTATTATCCTGCTTGGCAGTCATATAAGTCATCATACCACCACGAGAAACACCCGCAACGCAAAAATCTTTCATGTTAATAAAGTCAAAATGTGTTTCACACAAATCAATTAGTTTTATAACATCATTAAGATCTTTACCACCAAACTCATCTTTACCACTTCCGCCATCTGCACCTCTATATTGCGATGCAACAATAATCCTATTTGTCAATACACAAAGTTTTGCGGTATCTTCATCACCAAGCAAACCGATTTTGCTATTTCCTCCTCTGTTATATAATATACACTTTCCTAGCGATTGATTTTCAACAAGACTCAGAGGAATAGATATATAAGCTTTTACTTGATAACCATCAGAAATATATGTAAATTTATACGAGATACAACTTTTACTCAAACTATTACTTAACTCTATTTGCTCTATGTCGTATACTTCTTCATTTTGATAGTTTATGAAGTTATATATATTATCCTCAGCAATCTCTATGTTTTCACTACAACCACTCAAGGCAAACAAAAACAACAAAATAACGCTAATATTTATACATAAGAATTTTTTCATTACAATCACCTAACTTTATAAAATTCTCTATATGTCTATAAAAAAGAGATATGATTCATTCGGTACAACCTGGATTGACAATATGCTTTTGTTAAACTCATAATGAATCTCATTATTCAATAAGTTATTTATTTTGTTTATTTCACAAATTCCAAAAACACCTACATTTATATTAACTGAAGTTGAAGTATTATTCTGTGTACAAATTACAAAATAAACTCTTTTATCCGAAAATCTAGCAAATGAGAATATCTCATCTGACATATGAACAATTTTAAACCCACCATCAATTAATTCCTCTTCTTTTCTAATAACACATAGCTTTTTATACAAATTGTATATAGAATTATCTTCATAGTTATGTTCCCAATCCATAGGGTATCTGCATCCTTCTTTTTCATCAACTCTCCCATCTAACTCTATTTCATCACCATAGTATATACATGGTAACCCTATAATGCAAAATAATATAATTACTGCAGAAATAATTCTGTTTTCCGCTATCTCATTATTATGCAACCTACTACAATCGACAGAGTCAATATAATTATATAAAGTTTGCTGCATTACCCATGGCAATTTTGAGTACACTTCCATTAACTGATTGGAAAAATCACTAACTGAAAATTCATAACAATTACTATCTAAATCATTCACTCCCATCCACGCTCTTAAGGCACTGGTAAATCCAATGTAATTTGTAGATGAATCCCATGCTCTTCTCATTAGATAAGAAGAACCATCGCCCTGCATCTCACCGATTATAAATAAATCTTTTTTAGCTTTCTTTAAAGCTTTATTAAGTTCGTTCCAAACATTAATATTTAAACCATCTAATCCTTTACCAGCAAAAATTGATGATGCACTAATGAATTTTATTCCATCAATATCATATGGATGGGAAATCCACTTTTTTAACGCAGAATTTTCATCTCTGTAAATTACTTCTCTAACTTTTTCATTCTCAAAATTCAAAACAGGAAGTTCTCGATTTCCCATAAAGCCTTTGTACATTTTACCATAATACAGATAAAACCCATCATACTTACCGCCAATATGTTTTTTAAACCAATGATTTTTACAACTTGTATATGATATTGGAATATCTAATATCAATTTCATATTATTATTGTGAATTATTTCGGATAAATGCTTTAGCGCAAGCTCCCCTCCTAAATAATAATCTACATTAAAAAAATCATCCACATTATACTTATGAGTACTTGATGATGAAAAAACCGGCGATAAACAAATAGTGTTAACACCAAGATTTCTCAAATACGTTATTTTTTCACTTATACCTTTTAGGTTGCCGCCATAAAAATCACTACATCTACCCAAATTATAATCTACTGGAATTGAATCCCAAGAAACTATTTTATTATTTTTCAACAAATCAAAATCATCTAAATTTGATTTATTAAATCTATCAACAAATATCTGATAACAAATAGATTTCTTCGCCCATACTGGGCTTGCATACCCAAAAAGTATCTTAAAATTATAATCCACATTTTGGTGATATGTGGTAATACCTTTCTGTGTATAATAGTAAACTTTATCCGAAAGCAGTATAAAACTATAATTCAGAATATCATCTGATGTTCCTATCTTTATTTTATAATACACAAGACCATTTTCCACTCTGTCTCTATACATTTCCTTTTTTATTGGAATACCATTTATCGCTGTAAAAATGAATATTTTATCTATTGGAGCAGTTTCTAAAAACCTTATGTATATAGTCACTTTTTCATACATTTTGGGAAATGGATTACTTACAAAATACTGTGAACCATCTGAATAAACACTTTCTATCCACACATTCATTTCATATCTCCTCGATCAAAATTTTATTCAATTCCTATATCATCAAAAACATCAATTTTATCAATCAAATAGAACAAAATAGATTTTCTATCAGTAATTATTTTCACTTCACCTTCTAATCCATCTCTCAACGAATATGTATCACCCTGTCTAGTTTTCACATCAACTGTAGTCAAATCAATCAAAACAGTATACTTCCCATCATTATTCTTATTATGAATCTCAACAATCTCTCCAGTAATATAACCATACTCACTGGCAGGGTAGGCATAAATATCACAATTGACTTTCATACCTACTTCTATTTTTCCAATATCATCATTGTTCACATAAGCTTCTACAATAATATCTTCTCGCTTGTTTGTAATAACCTCAGCAACTGCCATCCCGGTCGTTAAGTACTCGTTAATATTTGCTTCAATTTTATAATCAATAGTTCCTTCACATGTAGCACATACTACACTCTGTTCTTTTTCTTGTATTAATTGTCTTTGATAAAATTCATTTTGTTTTATTTCAGAATCACAATTTTCTATTAACGAATAGGATAAATCTATTTCTTCATTGATGATAATTTTGCAAGCAAGCTCATCTATATAATCGTTAGACAAGCCTTCCAATTTTCTCTGAATCGTTTCCTTCTCGTTTTCTAGATTAATTATGTCATCTTCTATTTGTTCTATTGTTTGTTCTATCTCCAACAATGATTGTGTTTCATAACTAATTAACTCTTCTTCACTACTTTCACTTTTCTCTTTTTCATATTTAGATTCAATAGAAACATATCCAATTATATAATCCTCAACTATGTAATAATACAAGCCCTCACTAAAAGTATTATTTCTATTTTTTATATCGTCTAGTACTTGAGTATAATTTTTTAGTGCATCTTTTTTATCAGATATAGAACTATTAATAAAATCACTGTTACTTTCATATATTGCACTTTGAAAACTATTATCATAGTTTTTCTTAATTAATGTAGATTCTATTATAATCTTTTTAGTGTTGATTTGATTAAAATATTTATTATTTGAAAAAGAGTGAAAATCAAAATTATCATCGTTTAGCCAATTTATATAGGCCAACAACATATCTCGTTTTTCTTCAAAATTTGAAATAACATCTTCATAATACCCAATCCGATAATCTAAACTTTCTGAATCCAGCTCATAAAGTTTTTCTCCCTTTTTCACATAAGTATTATTATTAGCATATATTTCTTTTATTTTCCCATTTGTAGTGTTGTATATTGTTGATGCACCAGAGTCCTTTGAAACACCTATAGCATTTACCGTAATATCAATCTTAAATACAGACATCCATAAAACTGTTAAAACAAGCAACAAAATTATTATAATAATAAACGCTTTATTGTGTGGATTAGGACGAGATAAATATAGCTCTTTACACCCACCCAAATCCTCAATACAAATCGTTTCCGTTCTCATATAATCTATCCTTTATTAATCAAGTCATAATATTTACCTTTATTATTAATCAACTCTAAATGAGAACCAGATTCAACAATCTTTCCGCTATCCATTACATAAATCATATCACAATTTTTTACGGTGTTCAATCTATGCGTAATAAATATTACTGTAACATCATTGCAATACATATTTATAGCCTCTATTATATCATTCTCATTTATAAAGTCCAAATTACTAGTTGCCTCATCCAATATTAATATATCTGGTTCCTTCAGAAGAGCTCTTGTTAATGCAAGTCTTTGTTTCTGTCCACCAGATAAGTTCATTCCATTCTCATCTATCTTAGTTTCATATCTATATGGCAACTCATCAATAAAATCATGAATTTTAGATATTTTAGACATCATTATAACTTTTTCTAAATCACATTTTTCAACACCTAAAGTTAAATTTTCATAAATAGTTCCACTAAATAAAAATATATCTTGTGTAACATATGAAATTTTTTTCCTTAAATAATCCAGTTGAATATCTTCAATATTTAAATTACCTATCTCTATTTTTCCGTTTTCAGGTTTATATAAACGTAATAATAATTTTGAAAGTGTAGACTTACCTGTTCCACTTTCACCTACAATTGCTACATTACTACAACCTTTAATTTTTATACTAATATCTTCTAATATTAGCCTTCTACCACCATATCTAAAATTAACATCATTAAAAACAATATCTTTATTAAGCTTTTTGGGTGCTTCTTTTTTAATTTCTGAATCATCTACTTCTTCATCTAGATTTATTATTGAAACCAATCTTTCTGCTGCAACAGTCGCTGTTTTAATCTGTGGTTGTAAATTTATTAAGTTTTTAATTGGCTCTAAAAAGTATACTAATAGTGAAGAAAATGTAATAAGCTCACCAATCGTCATAGATGAATTTAAAACACTGATTGCACCAACCCATAAAATAATAACTCCACCAACTAGCTCCACAAAAGTTTTTAATGCATTTTGAGAATTGCGAATTTTTCCTAGATTTAAAATGCTTTTCAAAAAATAAATAAACTTACTTTCACATTCAAAATTCACCTTTTCATAAGCACTAAATGATTTTACTGTTTGAATACCATTGAGTACTTCAATAAAATACGAATTAAGTTGAGCATCGTTTTCCATCACTTGCTCATTATATTTTTTGAATTTGGGGTCAAATACTATTACTATTACTGCATATAATATCACAATTATGAATGCTATAAAAAATAACAATTGACTCTCCAAGAAAAGTATTACTCCTCCAGCTAATACCATCATAATGTCGATGCAAACCGTTAACGCAGCTCCTGATATAGCCTCTCTTACTTTGGAAGCATCATAAAACCTTGAAATAATTTCTCCGATTTTTCTTGAGGCAAAAAACTGCATTGGTAATGCAACAACATGTTCATAGTAACCAAACAATATGGATATATCTAATTTTTGGCTCAAATATAGGAGTAAGTTATTTCTAATAAAATCTAATAATACCTTAAAAACATTTAAAAAAATAACCCCTATAGATATTGCAATTAAAGTTGTCTCTAATTGTCCAGGTAAAATATAATCGATAAGAATTTTATAATAAAAAGCACCAAATACACCTAGCAATGTATATAATCCTGAGGCTATAAGTATATTACTAATAATCTTTTTATGAGGTTTAATCAATTTGAAAAAACTAATAAGAATATGTTTATCATTAACTACATTTTTTAGTTTATCAGTTGGACTAATTACAATTAAAATTTTGGACCAGTAATATGAATAATCAATTGAGCTATTCAAAAAATCTTTTAAATGTAATTTTATAATACCTTTATTAGGATCTGCTATAATAACTGTCTTTTTTGTTACTTTATGTATAACAACATAATGATTTCCATTATGAGAATTCGTCATATAAGCAATACAAGGAACCGAACAACTTAAAACACTGCTAATATCGGTACATCTAACAACCTTTGCACTAAAGCCAATATCTTTTAATGCTTTTCGCATCCCGAAAAGAGTTGTTCCTTGCTTATCTGTTCCAGTCAAATTTCTTATCCTATCTATTGATAAATGATATCCATATTGTTTCACAATTGTAGCTATTGCCGCTGGGCCACAATCAGAAAAACTATTTTGTTTAACACAATAATATTTCATAATAATCCACTCTAAAGTTTTATAATTTAATCAGCTCTTTTAATCTATAATTCATGGGTTGTGACCACTCTGCTACTATTAGTCTCAAATACAGGAATAAATTCTCATTAATATTTGACTTCAATTTATCAAAAATATCCGATAACTTTTTAATATGGTTTTCAATATCATTACATATGTAATTCCAATCAAATTCCATGTTAATTCTATTTTGATATAAATACAAAATAGAATTATTATTTCCTTTTCTATAATCTTCAAACAAATCACAGATATCATCAATTAACCAATAAATATGAGCTATTAATTCTGACAATTCATTAATTCTATGTATATCTTCTTCATTATTAAAAGCAACAAGCAAAAAACATGATTCTTCAAATTTTATAGATTTGTTAATAAGTAAATTATAATCAGAAATTTCTTTCATTGGAAGTTTTGACATATATTCTTCAGATTCAATAGCTGATTTAATTCTTTCAAAAATATATAAATATCGTGTTTTGTTTTCGTTGAACATCTTTTGTAACGAAAGAATAACCTTTCGCATCAAATAATCTATGACATCCCCTTCATAAATATATTCTTCTTTAAAAAGAAAATACTTCTCCAAATTCTCCCAATTGACTAACCTCATAGCTTTATCTTTATTTAAATATTTGTCATCATTATCTAATGCATTATCTATAACGCAACACATTATATTAAAGTTTATAGCTACATCAAAATATGATATGTCCGCATTTATCTCTTGCGAAAAGTTTTCTTGCCACAAAGAATACTTAATATATTGTTCTATCAAACTATTATAAATAACTCTTTTTGATAATTTAGTTTCATTTGATAATCTTGTTATTAGCACTTGGTCATTAATATGCTTGAAATACAAATATCCATATTTGTCATTTATCTTTCTTCTAAAATCAAATAGTTGAGTGGTCATTTGTAAATTGTACTTTTTAAGTGCACTTAACACTTTTGACAAATATGTTTTCTCTACCTCAATATCTTTCATACAAAAACATTCCTTATAATATATTTAGAACAATATTTCACCAGGGCATTCTTTTATAAGCTGTTCAGTATTAGCCAAATAACTTTTACTCGAATTTATCCGATTTATTATAAATTTATTTTCATCTATACCATCAATGATTAAATATTGTCGAAGTGAATTTTTATTCACACAAAAGATAACAGGGAATTTTGCCTTACAAAAACAAAACTCACTAATGTCACACTTGTTAATATTTTTATAAAAATTCTTAATAAAATCAAAAACTTCATCAACATTATCAGATTTATAAGCATTATTGTACCGTTTGTTTAGTTCATTATATCGGCAACTAATCCCTTTACTATTTAAAAAGTAATTTATTGCCCACAAATGAGTTTTATATTTACTACTATCAACCCTGAAAGCTTTTAATTTTAAATAAGCCTCATAGTTTTTCAATTTAAGCAGTTCAACAAAGACAATACACTTTTCAATCAACTTCTTTTTAAATTCGCACATTCTTTCATTAGGAATATCAATATCTCCATTAGATAAAAATGCTTTTGCAAAGCACTCTCCCCCACATATGTAAGATGCCCAACAATTTTTGCATTTTATATTATTATCTACATTCTTTTCTGAAAATTTACTTTTCAACCGCAAATCTACGCCTTGGTCTATATGACCAACTTTAAAAGCATTGTTTCCATTTAATGCACTACAAGAATAAATAGAACCATCATCATCAATAGAAAAACTTGATCCTCCCGCATTACATCTTTTAGTATGAATAATCCTTTTGTTTAATACCCATCTTAAATATACACCCAATGTATCCGTGCTTCTTAAAAGCTTTAATACATAATCATAGTTATTATTATCTAAATGAACAAGTATTTTATCAAGTAATTTCTCGTAATGCATAATAAGATTATTTATATCAACATTATAAAACGATACATCTGAATTATCATAATTTCGTACTAATTGCATACTTATAGCATCAGCATTTGGAAAATTGTAATATAAGTAGTCATAAACTTGATCAACATCTTCGTTAATATTAGTAATGGTTGCCGCAATGCCAAATGTTCTATTTAACAATTCAATTCCACTTTTAATTTTTTCAAAGCCTTCACTTCCATCTTTTAGCAATCTATTTTTACAATGCAACTCATCACCATCAAGGCTTATTCCTAAAAATATGGTTTGTGACTTATTTAAAAACTCTGCAATTTCTTTATTGATTAATGTTGCATTTGTCGGAAACGTAATATATATTTCTTTACCTAAATTGTCTTTTAATTCATTACAATATTTCTCTAACTCTCTTATATATTTAATATTAAGTAATGGTTCTCCAGAGCCAGAAATATCTATTCTATACTTATAACCATCCTTACCAACATCGTTTACAAGAAAATCAATAGCCTTTTTTGTTATATCAAAGTCGATATTTTTGGAAGGCAAGTAAGAACTTTCATCACTTCTGGCAAAACAATATTTACAAGCCATATTACAAGTCCTTGAAGGATGCAAACACAAAGTATATTCAACGGGAGTCCTGTTTTTGGGCTTTTTATCATTTATGTAATCTTCCGCATAATTTAACGCAGTAGCAATTTCATTTATTTGGCTTTCACTTAACATGTCAAATATCTCTTTTTTACTAAGAATATATTCTCCATCAGACATGCCATGTGTATCAACAACAAGACAATCGTTTATTTCTTTTATGTATAAAATTGTTTTATTACTAAACGGAATAAACTTCACTGTAAACATAGGTCTCTTCCCCTCTTATTTCAATTGCTGTTCAACCCATAATACACTAACGGACAAAAAGGATCCGCCTTATGATAATCACCATACATCGCAAAAGATTGACATTTCGCTCCACCATTACACAAATATTTAAAACGACAATTTTCACAATCTTCTGCAACTTGTTTTTTTCTTAAATCCACAAAAATAGGATTATTGTAATAAATATCTTCTAACTTATCCCTTAATATATTCCCACAAACTATTGGCATTCTTCTGCATGGTAAAACATTGCCACATTCATCTATACTTAAGGCAGAAACTCCAGCCGAGCACTGATAAATATCTTTTTTCGATACAATAAATTGCAATGCTCTCTTCATCCACACTTCAGTCATGGAGTTTTTATTATATAAAATATCTTGTTCACGTTTAATTATTTTAAAAAACTCCATGCAATCACTTGGAGATAAGGGAGACAATTCGTTGTTTGTACTCTGGCCTATCGGTATAAGCCTATCTGACCATACCCTAGCAACCCCTAATTTTTCACAAATTTGTACTACCTTTGGAAATTCTATATAATTAACTTTATTTGCCGTAAATGACACATGAACTCTAATGTTTTGCTTTCTTAATATTTTTATCGCATTTATAGTTGTATTAAAATTACCTTGTCCACGAATATAATCGTGTGTTTGTTCTGTACCTTCAAGGCTTAATTGGATAAATGAAAGGCGATATTTTGATAATTTTTCAGCTATAGCATCAGTTATTAAACTACCATTACTAAGAAGTGCGAAATTAATTAACTGATTATTCTTTTCGAATAAGTCTAAGATTTCAAAAATATCTTTCCTTACAAAAGGTTCTCCACCCGTAAGGTTAATTTGACCTTTTTCTTTAGAATTAAACTGCTTAGATAAAACAACAAATTGATTAATAATATCTTCGATTTCATTAACTCCTAATGCTTCTTTATCATAATATGTTTGATAACAATGTTTACATTTCAAATTACACTTACCTGTTATATGTAATTGTAAAAACAAAAATTTTTCATTTGATGCTTTAGCTAACTGTCTCATAGACCTTCCTCAAATCAATTAATATGCTTATTGTAATATATTAAAGGGCAAAATGGTTCTGCAATATTATAATTGTTGTATATTGCATATGATATACATTTAGCACCACCATTACAAAGATATCTAAATCTACACTTTTCGCAGCCTTTTGCTATAACTCTTTTTCTTAAATCTTTAAAAGTATCATTATTAAAATACACATCACATATATTATCATTCAGTATATTCCCACAAACTATAGGCATTCTTCTACAGGGTAAAATCTCCCCTTTTTCGTTTATTGTAATAATAGAATCTGCAGCAACACACATATGTGGCTTTTCTTTAGATAAAATAAACTGCAATGATCTATCCATCGAAATCCATGTTGAAGAATTATTTTTCTGTAATCTGTTTCTATTTTTTAATAAAATACTAAAATAATCCATATTTTCTTCTGCTGATAAACAGTTATCCATAATTTCTTTTCCGTTTCCCATTGGAACCATTCTATCAGACCAAACTAAATTAACATTGTGTTCTACGCAACAATCGACTACTTCAGAAAAAGTTTTATAATTTACTCTATTCGCAGTAAAAGAAACACAGACAGGTATATTGTATTTTTTTAATACATCAATACCATCTAATGCTTTTCTAAAATTTCCACATCCTCTTATTGAGTTATGTACCTCTTCATTTCCATCTATACTAACCTGAACATAAAGCAAATTAAACTCTTTTAATTTTTTTGCAATTTCATCAGTAATTAATGTACCATTAGTCAAAATAAAAAAATCAATATCATCTTTGTATTGATTAAGAAATTTTAGAATATCGAATATATCTTTTCTTACAAAAGGTTCTCCACCAGTGATACACACGCTTCCTTTTTTATTAATGTTTTTTTTCTTATTATATTTACATTTTAGTTTTATAAACTGTTTTATTATTTTCTTTATTTGCTCATATGATAAAATCTCATCATTGTAGAATTCTTGATAACAATGCTTGCAACGCAAATTACACTTACCAGTAATATGCAATTGCAACGCAATTTGAGACTTATTATCATCACTTAAAACTAAGTTTTTCATTATTGTTTCTCCTTTTGACTGAGGAAGTTGTTATAAATAACAACTTCCTCTTCAAAAAACTATTAGGATTTACGGCCAATTTGTAGGTGCAAAACATGCACATAAGCCGCCACATGAAGCATCGACGTATAATAATTCTTCCTCTGTCAATTCTTCAAAAAGTTCACTAATAATTTTCTCGTTTTCTTTAACCATCACTAACTCACCTCCTTTCAAGATCTCCCTATATAAGAACATTATCTCATATAGTTGATAACATCATAATATACGGTTTTAAAAGTTAAAGTATATTAATTGGAAACAAAGTAGTTCTCGCAAAAACAAACTTTCTATATTTTAATGTTCAATATGTCCACTTTAAGCAAAATCCATAACTATAGCTTAAGTTATAACCTATAGAGTTCTTCATATAATAAGCAATAGCTATTATACTTAATCTAGGTGATAATAATGTTAGATTACAAAGCTATTGGTCGAAGAATCGCTTTTTATAGAAAGCGTCACTACTATACACAATCATCGTTAGCAGAAAAGCTCGATATTTCAGAAAGTTATTTAAGTCAAGTTGAGTGTGGAAAAGTTAAAATCTCTCTAAACCGTTTAAATCAAATTGCTGAAACACTAGAGATTAATTTAGCTGTACTTGTGTCAGATTCAAGTGATACCAATAATAATTATGGCAATTCAGAGTTTTTAGAAGTAATTAATAATTGGTCACCAGAGCAAAAGAGCTTTCTATTAAATCTACTCAAATGTGCAAACGATCAATTAGATTCTTTAGATAATAACACTTAGCTAAATATTATTATGCTTCGCTTTTTAACCACAAAGCCAGTGTAAAAATCTTACAAAATACATGTACACAATACGACCTCCTTTATCGTTTTTATAAAACAATAAAAAGTGTCGAAAACACATATATCTTGGAGTTATTGGTATAAAAAGAGGAGTTATGTGAGGTTACAATATATGATTGTTGCTATATGTGATGATGATGAAATTTTCAGAAAAGAAATAAAAACTTTTCTTATTAACTACAAAACAGAGCATAGATTGCATATCGATATTTTAGAATTTGAGGATGGTAACTCTCTGTTAAATTGCAAAGAATTATTTGATATTGTCTTTTTAGATTATCAAATGCCAAATTTAAATGGAATGGAAACTGCACGCATTTTAAGATCTCGTAAAAATATATGCAGCATCATATTCATAACAAGTTTTCCTGAATTTATGATTGAAGCCTTTGAGGTAAATACATATCGATTTTTAATTAAGCCTTTAGATACTATAAAATTATCTAAAGATATTGACTGTTTTGTTAAAGATAAGAAAATATTTTCACCTATTGTAGTAAATGTTTATGGAGAACAAATAGTTATTAGTTCTGAAGATATTATATATTTAGAAGGTTCTGGAAAATACTGCAATATAAGAACTATTGATAATACTGTCCAAAGTTCGAAAACATTGTCTGGTGTGTTAAAATTACTTCCGCAGCATTGTTTTTTTAGGACTCATAAATCGTATGCAATAAATCTATACTGCATTGTATCAATTAAGAATAACTTTATTACGCTCAATAATGGAGAGAAAGCAAAAATAAGCAGAAATAGGATGAGTGACTTTAAAAAAGCATACAAAGATTTTGTTAAGCATTTTAATACAAAGGTATGATTATGTTTGTGTTTACTATTATTGAAACAATTATGTATTACATATGTATGTGTATAACATTACGTTATGTAAAGGACTATATTTTTAATGGAAAAGTGTGGCTTATAATTATTCCGGTATTGTATTCTATTCTTATGGTATTAAACTATCTAATCACCAAAGATACCACAAATTTTATATCTTTTTTTATAATACTTTTATTTTTACTGTCATCTAAATTCATTTTTAAGAATTCCAAGTTTTCAACAATAGTAATTATATTTTTGCTTTTATATTCAATGGATATAATTGTAACATCAGCTATCACTTTTATTTTGAGTCAGTCTGGGAGCTACACATTTAAGGCGATACTTGGTTTTATACTTAATATATTTTTTACTGTTGGCTTTATTATTATAATAAAATTAAAGCATTCTGAAATTCAACAATGCCTTGATCTAATATCTAAAAAAGTAAAAATCTTAACTTTCCTTTCTCTAATTACAAGTGCTTTTTTATTAACGATAATTTCAGAAGCGTCCAATTTCACCAACATATATAAATGGAATACTATTTTAAAAATTATAATATCAGTATTTATTATAATAGTAGGTGCTGCATTTCCTATTTTAAACATTAATTCATATACTAAAAATTATTATATGAAACAATCTGAAAATTTAGAGAATCAATTCAAAGTTCAAGCTGATTATTATGCATCTTTAGCAAAATCAAATTTTGAATTAAGACAATTCCGCCATGATTATAATAATATGAAGATTGGAATTTCTGAATTAATTAAAGAAGGCAAAAATAATGATGCCTTGAATATGTTGGATTATTGCGACAACCAATTACTCTCAGCAATAAGTATATGTAAATTTGATACAGGAAATAATATAGTTGATGCATTATTGACAGATAAGCAGGAAAAAGCTAACGCTTATAATACTCATTTATTTTTTAAAGGAGCTATTTCAAATAAAATTAATCCCACTGATTTATGTGTGATTTTTGGCAATGCTTTAGATAATGCTATAGAAGCATGTGAAAAAATTAAATCATCTGAAAGTAAAGCAATCCAAATCAATTGCGAGTGTAATGGAGGCTTTATGTTTCTTACTATAACAAATCCTGTGTGCAAAGATATTTTTATACATAACAACACTATTCTCACTTCTAAGGAAGATAAAGAATCGCACGGATTTGGATTGCTGTCTATAAATCGTGTTACAAAAAAATATGATGGAAGTATAAGTTTGTCTTGTGTAAATAAGGAATTTACAATAAGCATCGACTTATGCTTATTGTAACTATTTGTGCAAATTGATTTATATCAGAGGATTATTTTAACTCTGAACAGCAAGCTACTTTTACCGCCTTGCTCACGGTAGCGTTGTTTAGTTTTGATCAATCCGGCTTTTTTCAAATCTTTAATAGCTCTGCGGACTGTGGCAGGCGACAGCTTTATGTCGCCTGCTATTGTCTTCACTGAGGGCCAGCACTCACCGTTTTTGTCGGCTCGGTCGTAGAGGTAGGTATAGACTGCTACGGCTCTGTGGGGTAAGTCCATTTGATACAGAAAAGTTAGTTTACTCATTGTTGTTATCCTCCTGCGGAAGTCGCTCGGTTCTTATGACTACTCTTCTCTGCTTGTTTGCGTCCTGTTCACCACTTGAATTTTCAGGTTCTTCTGTCGGCTCATCTTGCTGTGCTGATGTTGGTTCATCCGCATCAACAATATCTTCACACTCAGTCTGTTCTGCATTTGGCGAGGTCTTAAGATTTTCATTTTTCTTCTTTTTCTGACCGCTTGATTCATCAAAACCCGAATCATTTACTGGCTGTTCAAGATAGTGAGGGCAGTATGTTTGGATTATGTTGTTGAACAACTCCGAACGGTTTGCATAGTAAACTTCACGATTGCCATTTTCCATGACCTCATACTTTCCCTCAAATTCAATACCCCACTTAAAAAACAGCTTTAGCTTAACTTTCATTGGATAAAAACCTGTTTTCATAACAACAAATGTGCCTTTCGGAAGTGATTTTAACTCATCGGGAGTCATCAAAGGTCTTTCTATCATCTGCAAGGATTGTGACGGATCGTTTTTGCTCCTGCTTACAGAGCCTGACATAACAGTTCTTGAACCGAGTGCTTTTGATAGGACTTCCGCACTTGTGCTGTTTGGAGCAAAGCCGCCGAAAATAGTCAGCTGTGTGTTATCTATGATAACATCAGCACCCTCTTTGCCGTAATTTTTCTCAAGTTGTGCGAAGGATTGAATTATTGGCACTATCTGTAACCGCCTTGAACGAGAGGCAGAGAACATCATCTCTGCCGAATCAATCTTCGGCAAGGTTCCGAACTCATCGCAGAATAACACACAACGGTTTTTCAGTACACCGCCGTTTTCATCTGCGACAGAAAGAATTTCACGGTAGAGCTGTTGGATTATGAGTGACACCATAAAGAATGTGGTTGGGTTTTCCTCGGGCATCACAATGAAGATTGCACACTTTTCATTGCAGAATTTTTCAGCGTCAATCTCTGTATCAAAGCACAAAAGCTGTTCAAGCTCAGAGTCAAGAAATGCATTCAGCCTTGACAATGCCGTACTCATAACACTTGACATACTCTGCTCGGCTGTGTTCAGCGCCGCCCCTGCAAACCATTTTGCTTTGTGGTCGTCTGGAAGATAGTCCATTAAAAGTTGAAACTGATTTTTGCCTTTCTTGTTGGTCGGAGCAAGTAACTCCTGAATGATTTTGAATACCGAAACAATATGCCGTTCTTCGTGTTCGCAGAATTCCGAAACAAGCAGAATGGTCGCTGTTAAAAGTCCCTCTGCCGCATCATAAAAGTAAGCGTTCTGTCCGAATGAAGCCGAGTCCATACCTGAAAGAATAATCGTTTTTGAAATGATTTTTGCATATTTTTCGGCTCTTGCCTTGTAAACAAGCTGTTCGGGCTCGGCTTTGTATAAGTCCATATACTTATTCACAAGATGCAGGAGATTGTTGCCGTGAGAGCGTGTTGGGTTACGCAAATCTATTACTGAAATTTTGTAGCCGTAATACTTTTCTGCAATCGTTCCATAATTCCGAACTACATCACCCTTTGTGTCGGTTGACAAAAATGACATACCAGTAGCGCAGGCATACTCAATGCACGGGTAAAGCCAATATGCGGTCTTGCCGACGCCTGCCGCACCAATCATCAGAGCGTGGACATCGCCTGTGTCAACCATTGCTGTTGTTCCCTTTTTTCTGTTCTTGCAACCGACAACTATACCTTGTTCAGTTGGTCTGCTGTCTGGATTATTTCTCCACTCGTTAGGCTGAAAATCAATTCGTTTGTATGTTTTTTTGACTTCCTTTTTGGTCGCCCAACGAGCTGTGCCGTATTGCCCTTGTCCGACTGTTTTATTTTTTATTCGATTTAGTGAATAGTGATTGCCGACCGTAGAAATTATTATGAACAAGGCAAACATTGAGCCTGCAACAATAATCAGAGTTATAACACCTGATGGCATATTTCATCAGTCCTTTCACCGTTTAAAATATCCTCATTCCAGTCTTTATGGATAGGAATGAGGATTTCGCTTTTGATATTCATTGAGTTTAATTTATCGGCTATCCGTTTGTTTGCTGTCTGTCCTGCCTCGTCATTGTCAAAGCAGAGAAACACATTTTTGATGTTTGGATTATCTTTAAGACATTGAAAAAGCACCCTGTCCGAAACGGAACAGGATGCCGCATAGCTGTGTTCTTGCCAGTTTTCCTTGTGCATTGAAATGTAAGAAAGCATATCAATGGGAGCTTCGAATAAAAATAGCTTTTCGCTTGTGCCGTTAAAGTGAAAGCTGTACTCGGGCTGACTGCCTGCAACATTTCCCTTGTACGAATTACTTGTTACTGTTCCTCGCTTGTGAGCATGGCGAGGTTTACCGTTTGAATCGTAGCCGACAAAGACAGCGTTGTGATAATAGGCTGACTCATAAATCATTTTCTTCCGCACAAACTCAAAAAGCACATCTTTATCAATTCCACGGGTCAACAGCAGATAAGAAAAGACTCTGCTCATTCTGTCATTTCTCGGTGACAATTCAAAGGGTTTATGACTTTTTTCTATGGGCGGTGAGGTTATGATTTGACCGCCACAGTTATTCAAAAGCATTTTCACCGCTTCTGCATAGTCCTTGTTGTAAAATCTGCGGACAAAATCAACCGCATCACCGCCTTTCTGTTCGTACTGATGATACCAGAGGTGCCCTCTGATTGTAACCTTTTGCGAACCGTCAATCCATTCGTATTCTGAACCTGATTTCCTGACTTTCTCACCATGACTGATTAAAAAATTAGCAAGGTCGGTTCTCCTTGCCTGTTCTCGCTGTTCTTTTGTAAAATGAATGTAGGTTAATATTTTAATCACTTCCTTGTATATATTTTTCTTTTCTGCTGTAATATCTTATAGTGGGTAGTTCTTCTCTTATCACTGTGACAGGTGGCACCTGTCAGTGTCGGGGTACAGTTGCCCCTTGGCGAAAATTAATGATTGATTTATGATAGGGATTATTATAAAATAAATTTGTATTTACTAAATTAATTGGAGGGAACTTTTTGAACAAAGAGCATACAAAGGTACATAGGGCAATAATTGTATTTATTATTTTAATAATCTTGATTCCTTTAATATTAAAAATCCCTATTGTAAAAGACGTTATTTCTTATTGGCTCTCCTTTTCGGAAAATGACGAATATAAAATTGCATATATCCAGTTAGTTGGAACATGCATAAGTAGCTTTATTGCTATTTACGGCGCATTGTGGATTCATAAAGTAACAACAAAACACGAAGCAATAAAAAAGCAAAAAAATAATATCTCTACAATTTATTACGAAATAAAAACAAATTTAGATATTATATTGCAAATATTTGATGAAACTAAGCGAAAGTATAATTTGAAAAAAATATGTCAAAATGACATTAATAAATTCTGTAACATTGCTTGTGGAAAAAATTTGCAATTAAGTGAAACATGGATCGTAAATCTCTCACAACTCGACTTGATACTTCGTCCAATAGATATAATGAGGATATATAAATATTACAAAAAGCTATTAAGTATTGATTTGGCTTTTAAGTCGGGCAATCCTCAAAAAATAAAAGAGATTTATATATCGCATATATGTTGGTTTGTATCTTGCAATGAACAAAATTTCAACCAAGATGTAGAGCAATTTTTGAAGATGTTGTACGATGTATCTCAATGAATATCATCTATTTGCTTACAGCTTTTTCTATATCTTCATTCCATGCGCCTGCTTTTTATCATTTATCTTCTGCTGAAACTTTTTATCCGTCCTTTGCACTTTCTGCTTTTCTTCAAAACGGAGCTGATTTTGAATTATGTTGCAGAGGTAGCGCAGGAGATAAAGGGAAGAAACTGCAACGCTGTTGCGGTTGGTTTTAATTGAATAATGAGGATACAGAACACCTATGGCTGAATCAAAGACTGATTCGACAGAGGTGTTTTCTTCATGTTTAAAGGGATTTGGAACAGGTTCTTCATCTGTATTCTCGTTTTCTTCAACCTCATCTTCGGTAAGATTTAGTTTCAACGCTTCCTTGATTATCGCATTCTTGATTGACTTGAATTCCTTGTTGTTGACTAAAGGAATTCTGTCAGGCATTTCATCCGTGTAGGTACGGATTGTGTTTTCCTTTTGCTCATACCACAGGTCATATAGTTTCTTAATTCTGATGTCATTGGCAAGCTCATCAACAATAGAATTCACCAGTGCTTTTACATCGGATTTTAGATAGCCGTAAACCTTTTTGCCGCTTGTTTTTGAAAGCCTGTCGGCAAGCTCCAACAGCTTATGCTGAATTGATGCGCTGATATATATTTCCGAGTTTATTTTTGAAACCAAATCTTCTACAATATCTTTTGCCTCGGCTCGGAGCTTATCCCTGTGTTCGGTTTGCTTTTCATAGATGCACAATAAATCTTGCTGAAAAATATCTTTTGCAAATGACGAACGCAGATTTTCAACTCCCTTTTGCGTGAGATAGCCTTCGTTCTCCACAGTTGAATACGCAATCAAATGCACATGAGGGTGGTGCGATTCATTATGAAATGCCGCATACCAACGAAGATTCTCCATTGGTATTTTCAGATTTTTCGCAAGTGCTTCGGTCTGAGTGCGGAGCATATCCCGCCAACGAGTTCCGGTATTAAAACCAAGCCGTTCCGCATCCTCTCTGCGAATAGAAATTATCGCAGTCCAGATATTTCCCTTGTGTTTGTCAAGTTCTTCTGTTACTTTACTCAACTGAACCTGCACACCGTCATCTGTGAACAGTCCGTGCGAGCCGAATCTCTCGGCACGAGGACGGGTAGCAATGTAATCAGCATATGCTTTTCTGCCTGAGATTTCATAAGCGTAATCTTCCATAACTCTTGAGATAAAATCAGATGCCGAGCCTTGATTTTGCTTTTCAAGGTAATCGGAATACTCAAACATATCCTTGCTGTCGGGAAAATCCTTTATGATTTTTTCAATTAGATTCTTCTGTTTTTCTGTTGCAGGAGCAAACTTTTTAGTGTCATCAATTTTCTCAACTCCCTCACGAGTTGCAATATATTTTGCATAACCGTCTGCGCTTACTTTACGATTCGGCTTTAGGTATTTAAACTTTGTCACTAACTTTGCCACAAATAATTATCCTTTCTGCCAATCGTATGCGTCATCAAATGAGAACGAACCGTTGAGCCGTTTGACTTCCTTGACGCACTCACCACGAAGTTTTGTAAGAGTCATCTTGTCAATATCCTGTGACGAGGCAATAATATTCATTGTCATTGCAAGCTCCACCGCCAACTTGAAAATCAATCTGCTCATTCGGTTGTCGCTCTCAGCGACTATAGACTTCAATGTAGAGGTAACCACATTGGGAAGATATTGACTGTTGTCATTTGAGGAAAGGTAACCAACATAAAAAATGATTGCCTTTTCAATAAATTCACTTCGGCTTGAGCAATTATCTTCCTTGTAAATACCCTCAACCATATCAATTGTTGACTGCTTTATCCATAGTGCAAACTTTCGCTTTACTTCTTTTCTGTTATCCGTTTCATTCAAGTGCAAAACCTCCTGTTTTGTCACAACCCACAGTTGCAACTCCTTTATTTTTGGCATTTTATTCGGCTAATCGGGCAGTTAAACCCACAAGTACAACCCCAAGGCTGAAAATTAACCCCTATGGATTTTTGAGGCTGAAAAGCGGGAAAAACCGCATAGCAGTCGGCGTTGCCGTCTGCCGTAAACCGACACGAGGGAGCGACTGCAACCCCGTGTCTTTCTCCTGCTTGATTTTCTACCCTGTATATCTCACCCAATTTGCCGTTTTTACTTGTTCTATAACTTCGCCACAAATCGCCTTAATTTGGTTTTATTTAGTTTTCGGATAACGTTCCGACATCTCATTAAAAAGCCGACACGGGGCGAATGTGGCGAAAGTTTCGCCGATTATTCCTTATTCATAACCTTGCCGTTTACAACTTCAAAATTGCAGTCGGTATATGACAAACCGTACTCTTTAACTTCACGGTTCAGGATATTGAACATTTCCTGCTCCAAATTCAGAGAATTGTATTTCACATCATCATTTAAAGTGTCATAGCATATCCACTCTTTGCTGTCGGGAGTGTCCTTTACAAGAATGTCATATCCCATCATCATACAGTCAGGTGTGGGAAATATTATTGCATTGATTTTTACACAACCTACTGTGAGAGATGCAAATAACTTTTCATGCTTGTCCTTTGGATTTTCGGAAAGTATCTTTCTGACCTCGGCTGACGAAAGATACTTCTTAAAAATATATTTATCTCCAAGTTGCTTTTTCAGTTTCTTTCTCTCATTCACAATTTCATACCTCCCATACTGAAATCTTCATCATCAGATAAATTCGGTTCACTGTTTTGTTCTTTCATAAATCTATCTGCACTATTCTTTACTGCATCTTTAAACACACTGTCATCAAGATTGCAATCATGGTAACCTTGAAGAACTGTGTAATAGTAATTGCTACTCGGCAATCCGAACTTTTGCTTTAAGTCCATAATGTAAACCATAGCAGACAGTTCTTCTCCGTTGTTCATCTTGACAGGAACATCCTGTTTGAAATAATGTGAGGGATAACCCTCGTATCGGTCAAGTCGCATTTCATCAATAGGTTTTATATCCCATACAGCAACGGGAACGGACTTTCCTTTGCAATGTGCGATAGTGGCATATGCTCCGGTCGGCATACCTTTAAACTGCAATTGATAATTTTCTATCACTCCTGTTCCTACAAGAGTTGCAGTTGGACAACGAAATGCCATTTGTTTTAAATTCAAGTTGCTTCCATAGGCAACATATAACTTACTCATAAAAATAACTCCTTCTAAAAATTTTTACATTCTCATAACTAAACCCGAAGTTTCTTCCTGCTGTTCAGCAGTTTCAACTTCGGGTTCTGAATTTATATTTTCATTTGTACTGTTCTGCAAGACCTCAAGTCTTTGCTGTGCAAGTCTTTCCTTTTGCTTTTCAGCCTGTGCAGGGTCTTTCCATGCAATGTTGCCGTCAAGATTTTTCAGGAGATGATGACGGGCGGTTTTAAACTCGTCACCGATAAGTCCTAACCTCAACAACCAAGTACGGAAAGTATATTTTTCGTTATCTGATACTGTTTTTGTATGTCGTGCAGACTTCTGAATTAAAGCCTGATGACTTATTACAAGGCAAAGCTGAATTGCACTTTTCACTTCTCCTGCGTGTAGTGTTGAATTGAACAGACGAAATTCAATAGTACCCTTACTGAACACGCTGTGCAAATTCAATCCGTGATAACGGCTGTCATCATAGTGTCTGTAGCTGTAGTCACCACCGTCATACCACATTGATTTTAGTTGTTCCATTGAAAGTGGAGGTTGGTTATTGATTTCATCAAGAAATCTTGTATCCATCTTCTGACAGTAATGCTCACGGCTAACATTCACTTTAAGCGACTTGTAGAGTAAGTCCTCTTTTGATGCCATGATATTAACTATATTGCGAAGTGTTTTCGGGGTGTGTGTTGATGCGTCAATATGGCAATGCATACCACAACTGGAATTCACTCTTGCTCCTGCACCACGAAGTTTTCTGACTAACTCCTGTATAGTTTCAATATCATTGTAATTACAAATGGGTGTGACGAATTCAACAGAGTACAAAGCACTTGCCTGTTCACCTGAACGGTTGGTACACCTAAGGCTTGCATCACGCATAATCTTCCATTGTCTGTTATCATTATCACGGACAGAATATGAATCATAGCAACCTCCGATATGAGTTGCTGTGGTATTAAAATAACCGGCTATCACTTTCGCCGCAGTACTGCGAGTGATGCCGGTCATTTCAATTTCTACACCAAAGTTTTGAGTTCTCAAGTTACCACCTCGGTATTTTCTTCCTGTGGCTTTGGCTTTTTAGGTTTGGGTGGTTTTGCCTGCGATGACTTCATATCAATAAATTCCCTGACATTTGCAGGAACATATTTTGAGTACAAAGTATCAACCGATTTTTCAAGTTCTTCTTTGAAATCTAAATCACGCTGTGACATATACAGCTTGACAGCAGACAGTTTTTCATCATCGTACATTATGCTTACGCTTGTTTTCTTCATTTTGATTTTACCTCCACATATTTCATATTTGGTATCTTCATCCACTTAGTCCAGCCACGATTTTTAAACTGAGTTTTAACAATTCCGTAGGCTGTGCCTTGTGCTTCAACAACTTCACCGTTGCCGACATACACACCTATGTGACCGTCCATCCAGACCGCAAGTCCGGGTATATCGGGCATAGTTGAGATTGCACCGCCTTCTTTCACATTGTTCCAGATTGTATTCGCACCACAATCAGTAAAGCCGTTTGAACCGACTGTTATCTGACCGCTATCGGCATTGTACCAAGCGTATGATTTAATAAGTCCTATGCAATCAACAACTCGTTTGCCAAGCCACTTTTCACCGACAGTTCTCATCTCTCCACCCGCCTCGTTATTGCCGGGGAACCGGCTCGCCTGCTGGTCGAGATACTGCTCTGTACATATCTGACCGTAACCACCATAGACATAACCCCAACCGTTTTTGTATGCGTTCTCGCACCACTTAACAAGGTCAAGATTATTCTTTGTTGATTTATCGGTGAAGCCTGCCGTACTGATTTCAGCACCTTTGATTGACTGCATCATCTTCTGAAACTCTGCGTACTCAATCTCCGTTCCAAACTTTGCATTGACAGTCTTAATCAAGTCTCCATCAGACTGATTCTTTTTAAAGCAGGAAACAAAGTTTTTTACAAAATCTTTGTCCTTTGATTTATCAGACAGAAAAAACAGATATATTACCTCTGCCTGCGTGTTGCAATCAGACAGTTTCTTTTTATCAAGCTGAGTTTCGACCTCGGACATTGTGTCATTTATAAGCTGAAAATTTGCCATTTGCTCGACAGAAATATTTTCCTGTATAGATTGACTTAACTTGTCCGTGTCAATATCCATACTGCCGTTAAAAATGGAAATAACAGCAACAATCGGCATAACCACAACTATGATTATGCCGATTACTATACCGCCTATTGTTTTTAAAACCTTTTTGTCTGTCAGCAGAGAAACTGCTATTTTCTTTAGTGCCGCACCTATTGTGGCAGACATTGTATCACCTCCGGAAATGCAAAAACGATTGACTCTCGTTAAGAAAATCAATCGTTTTATTTATAGTTTTACTATTTTCTCCCATGGATAATTCTCATCAGTAAAGTGTCCGTATCTAGCGGTTGGTAAATACTTAGTTTTTTTCAGGTCTAAAAATTCTATTATAGCTTCAGGACGAAAATCAAACTTATTTTTCACATAATCATTTAAATTAGTAGAAGCCTCTCCATCTACTACAATATTTAACATAATAGGGTAAGCCTTACCAAAATCATAAGCAACAGACACTAAACATTGCTTAGCAAACGAATTTGCTACCATGTTTTTAGCAACAAATCTACACATGTATGCCGCACTTCTATCTAATTTTGATGGATCTTTACCTGAAAAACCACCCCCACCGTGAGGAATAATGCCACCATATGTATCTACCATAATTTTTCTTCCAGTTACACCTGTATCATTCTCAAATCCACCAGATATAAAGCCTTCATCTTCATTAACAAATATTTTTTCAGCTTGCACATCGTACAAAATTTCTTTTTCTATAGTGCTTTTTAATATTTCCAAATCAGCATCGACCTCATGTTGAACATTAATAGTTAATTGTTCAATAGAACCATTTACAACATAAACTTGAATTTTTCCATCTGGTAAAAAAAGTCTGGTTTTATCTCTGTAAACATCTAAACGTTTTGCTATATTATTAGCAATCCAATATCCATAAGGTAAATAATTATATCTTGTATCGCAGGCAAAACCGTACATAATACCTTGATCCCCGGCTCTTCCATTTTCTATAGGTTTTCTTAATTGAGAAGATTGCTGAGTTAAAAGATTAATGATTTTTGGAGATGTTAATCCTGTGATTTCATTATATATTTGCTCACATTTATTTTCTATTGAAAAAGAATATCTACTATCAACCTCACCAGCTACCACTATTGCTTTATTTGTACCTAGACATTCAATTGCTACTTTAGCGTTGCTATCAACTTCCAAAAAACTATCTAATAAACCATCACTAATTTGATCACAAATCTTATCAGGATGTCCTTTTAATACACTTTCTGTTGTATATATATTACTGACTAATTTCATATCGTTCTTTTATTTCCTCCCATTCTTTTGTTAATTTTTGATTTAATTTATTATAGACCTTATCACTTAAAGGAGCTTTATTATATGCTAATACAGTTTCATATTCTACATATAAAAGTACTGCCTGTTGCAGAAATAATGAATTATCTTTTATATTAACAAAAGCATCTAAAAATTTTTCAAATAATTGATTTAATTTTACAACAAAATTTATATGATGAACAAGTTCGGTTATAAACAAAGACGATAATAAAATTTGCAAAACAGGAATAGCAATTAAATTATTATTTATCCCAAAATATGCAATCGCCAAAGCAACAATACTAAAAAATATATTCTTAAGCACAATAATTGGCAACATAGCTTTTGCAATGTTAAAAGTAAAATAACAATTCTCACAACAATTCACAAGCATTTTATATGGTCCAACATTTATTTCATCATTAGAATAATAGTTTTGGGTTGCTTTTTCTAAAAACTTTGAGCCTAACGAATTGTCAATAAATCCTTTTCTACGTTTTCTTGCAGTTGCAGGATATAAAAATGTTTCTGTATATAAATCAAGTATGTAGTAACTTATTAAAATAAAAAAATACAAGAAATTAGCAACATCATTGATTATATGAATAATTACATTATATGAAAAAGTGTTCAAAAAAGGAAGAACAATAGAAAATACACCTATAATCCACAATCCAATTGTTTCCCATTTTCTAAACTTTGATAAAAGTTCATAATCCGCTTCGTAAGGCAAAAATCTATTAACGCTAGAAATTTTCACTATTACCACCCTGACCGATTTTTATTTACAGTTTCATTATAGCACTACAAAACACTTTGTCAACGATTATCACCTTCCCCCGGCACTACCAAAAATCTCTGCCTTATACTCCGGAGCTTGAACGAGTAACAAGTACCTTTCATTACCGCATCTGTACAGGCACGTGCCTCTTTCTGCGAATTTTATTAAGTCGTATTCATTTGGCTCGACCATTAAGGCATCTTCAAAGTCCTTTGGATTGATATTTCCGGGGTAGAACAGGAAGTGATGAGTTGGAATTGAGAAAAGCGGTTTTGTAAATTCCTTTATACTCGGAATCAGAAAATCATCAATGTTCTGACTTGCAAGAATTACAGACGAATCCTTTTTACGCACACGCTTCATTGCGTTTCGGATATACTCAATGGCAGTTGGGTTTGAAAGAAAAAGATACATTTCATCTATTGATGCAACTGTGTTTCCCTCTCCAAGGAGCTTGTTGCTCATATATGAGAGGATATTAAAAAGCATAGCGTCTTTTAGTCTTTTGTTTGTATCGAGTAATCCTTTAACTCCGAAACACAAAAAGCTGTCATCTGTGATGTTTGTATGACCGTTAAAGTATTTGCTTTCGGAACCTACACACATACTGTGAATACCCAAACAAACCTCCTGCAAAACTTCTTCTGTGTAGAGGTATTTTCTCTTGCGGTCATAGGTCATATATTCTTCTTCGCATAAGTCGTAAAAGTCACTCATTACAGGAAAGTCTGACGGTTTCTTTGCGCTGTAATCCGTTGAGTCTGTAATGCCGAATCTTGCATATAGCTTCATAAGCAGAATTTCAATGGTATCAAGCTGAACATCTGTAAAGTCTTTGTAGGCTCTGAAAAAATCCTTTAAAAACGCAATGTGTTGTGACAATCGGGTAACTTTGTTAAACGCATCAGGCGCATCTTTGTCAATATCACCTTGACCTGTATTCCAAGCCTTAGGTTCAAGAGGGTTTATCTTGTATCTGCCGGACATAAAATCAATGTAACAACCGCCCAGGGAGTCGGTAAGGTTTTCATACTCTGATTCAGGGTCAAGACAAACGATTTTCTTTCCACTTTCACGAATGTTTGTGAGAATGAGTTTCAACAAATAACTTTTTCCTTGCCCTGAGTTGCCGAGAATGAGGATATTTGAATTTGTCTTGTCTTCTGTTCGTCTGTCAAAGTCAACAAGAATATTCGTGCCGTATTTATCTCGTCCGATATATAAGCCGTTGGGGTCTGTCTTACCTGAGAAGTTAAACGGGAACAGATTCGCAACAGAACTTGCCGGCAACACCCTTTCATAAAGACTGCCGAATTGATTTGAACCTATGGGTAGAGCAGACAAAAAGCCTTCCTTTTGACGAAGTGTAAGTCTGTCAACCACAATATTTGACCGGGTAAGTTCCATTGCAATATCGATTTGAAGTTCCTTTAGTTTCTGTTTACTCTTGGCTTTCAATTCTATAAATACCGAACAATGCAAAAGAGGTTCTTTGTTCTTGTGCATATTCGCAATGAGGGTAACAACATCCTGAAGGTTGCCCTGTGCCTCAATGGTTTCGTTTACATCATTACCGCTTGATTTCAGTTTGTTTTTGCGTGTGGCGTTCTGTATGATTTTTCTCTGCTCCATACTTTCCACAAGTCTGTGATAAATGCGAAGGGTTACACAATTTCTGTCGGCAAGCTGAGAAAGTATTGCCTGTTCTTCCGTTGAGGTGGGATATTCACGCACCGCCCACACACTGCGATATGAGTCCCCCGCAATGTAGTGGTCGGTAAAAAACTTTATTGTTGACGGCAGAATCATATCGAAGAAATCTTTAGTGTAAATCTCCTCTGCCTGCTGTGGTGTAAGCACCTTTGGTTTTCTTTTAAACAGTCCCATTTTTACCTCCTTAGTTTCGTGCCGCCAACACAAGTATGCGGTCATTCTGATTATTACCGTAACAGGTTGACAGCGTTAATATCTGCTGACCGTATTTTGGTGTGATACCTGTTTCATAAATAGATTTTTCTTTTGCGTATTCAACCATAGAATTGTACCTGTTTTTTGTAAGTGCTGATGTAAACCTGTACCATTCATCATCAGACTTGACTTTCAGAACAGCAAAGACGGTATATGCAGATACACCGTCTTTTGTTTCAAGCACAACTGCTTTGTGTTCATCTCTGTATGAAGAGCTTGTATAGTTGCAAAGGTCGGAAAACATTGTGCCGTTGTTCATATGGTGTCCGTAAATTATGAGGTTTGTGCTGTCGGCTGAACATCTTCCATCAAGAAACGGCACACCACTAAAGCTGTATTCACAGTAAAAGTTCCTGTTTAGATACATTTGCGGATTATCGGGTGTGTGCATAACAGGGTAGTTAATGTTTGTGCCTTTTATGCTTATCCACCCGAAGCAATCAGAGTTCATTGAAGTGAGTTCTGATATTGAATGTGGCTGATAGTCAGTTGTGTAATACATAGGCTGTTCAGACCTGTTTTCAACATCAGAACCACTGATTTTTATGATATTAGGTTTTCTGGTGATTTCTGTTTCTGTTGTTTTTTCCGTAACAATGTCTGCAAGCTGTCTGAATTCTTCTTTTTCCTTTTCTTCAGTATAAAACTGTGAGAACACCGAAATAAGACAGGTAATTAAAATTGCAGAAAATATACCTATAACAATTCCCATTTGGATTTTCCCTTTATGCTTCTTCATTTTCAGCCTCCGAAATATATTGCTCGCCGTCATAGTCAGGCATAAGGTCACCGTTCATACTTGCATCAAAGTAGATTGCAAGAAACCGCTTGATGTCACCTTTGCTCATTCGTGTTACCTCAAAGCCTTGGTCTGCAATGATTTTTTCAACCCTGTTTGCTTTCTGCAACACATTTTCCAACTTTGCGGATTTGCACCTTGCAATAAACAAAAACTGTCTTGCAGTTGAAGTTTCCGTCTGAATACTGTCGAGAAATTTCAAATCCTTGTTCAGAATCTTTCTGACTTTTTCATTGTGTTCTTCTTCAATTCTGTCTTTGATATAGCTTTTGTTTGTGTCAAAACATTCGCAGGAATCGGTACAGGTTATCTCAATATCAGGCACAGCAGAAAGAATCATCATAAGGTGACGAATCTTGATTTCAATGTTGATGTGTGACAACACAGAAATATTTGTAGGCTGTACCATAAAGAAAACAAGCTCATCTTTACCAACCTTTAAGCCGTTTTTGGTAAAGGTCTTTATACCGATTAAGTCCTGCGTTGATTTGCCCTTCCTTTTTGTTTTCTTCATTTACTTTTCTCTCCTTTCTGCCCATCTAAATTCTTGTTGTGTTGAAATAAAATACTTCACTGCATAGCGAATAAAATCAAGCACGGTTGTATCTTCAAGTCGGATTGTAAGGAAACCGAAGCATAGAGTTACAACAAGTGGTAGAAAAAACTGTGTCTGTGCAAACATAAGCACAGACAACAAAAGCGCTATACAGATAATTGCAAAATCTCTCAAACTCCACAGCCATAAGTTGGCTGTGGCTTTTAAGTTTTTCGGATATAAATATGTGGTCATTTAATTCTCCTCATTTCGTAGCTCTCGCTACACTTCTTGTTAGGTTTACTGCTGTTGTAGTTGCGTGAACAATGCTTGTCATATTCACCTTTACAGATGAATCAAGACCAAACTGCTGTGCTATTCTCGGTACTTCGTTTGCCGACAGCATAATGCCTAACCCCAACAACATATTACCGGGAAATGTGAGAAGTCCGAGGAACAACAGAGTTGTCTGCAAAAATGCCGTTAAGCAAAGTGCCGCAATTTGTTTCATCCACTGATTAAAACCGTCCTGATAACCTCTCGGAACACTGAACATATACAGAGAGCCTACCGCCATTTGAATTAAAAGTATTCCGCCTCTCTTTATATTTGCGAAAAAGATCTTAATAACGCAATAAGCAAAGGCTATCATACATAACAGATTCAGTAACCCGAATGTTGTCTGTGTTGATACTGCAAAACAGCCTTCTAAAACGCTTGTGCTTTGTCCCGACAAATCAAGGCTTTGTTGTCCTGCCATTATAGATGACAGATCCTTTGAAAATGTGTTTTGCAGGCTGATACAGAATTTGTACAATTCCACAGGCACAACACCAAAAAGGGAACAGGCGAAGAAACCTTTAAGTACATTTATTGCTGTTGTCTTGATATTTGCCCTGCCGTTTTGATATTCTATCGCTACATCAAATACGGCAACTACCGTGCCTGCAACAAACAAACCCCAGCCGAACAAGGTGAATAGATTGATTGTTGCCTGAACCCATTCAAGGTCGAAAATATCAGCACCCATATTGCCCATCATTGTGAAGAAGTCACCCACGGCATTGTAAATCGTTTCATAGAACCACTGAAGCATTGTGTTCCATATTGCGTTTGAGATTTGTTCACCGAGAAAGTCAAATGTACTGCCGATAGCATCGCCTATTCCTCCGATAAAATCTCCTAACCAATCAAACATTTAATTACCCCTTTTCTATCCTAGTACTGTCCAGATATACAGAGGAGCGGTCAGCGAAAATACAAGACATCCGAAAAGGATTGCAGGTGCAGTAAATTCAAACTGACCGTGTTTTCGATAATCCATATACGCTGTTGCAAGTTTGACAAAGAACAGAATTGCAAGAATCATATCAACAGCAGGAAAAACTACATTATTAACTACGTTTTTGATTTGTGTTTGAGCCGCCGTCCAAGTGCTTTCTATCGCACTTGAAACATCACCTGCGGCGAATACCGTTACTGCCGATATTGCAAACAAAGCAGTAACAACGGCAACAGTCAGAAAAATCTTTAAAAGTTTTATTCTATTACTTTTTACTTTCATTTAGATAACCTCCGTTTTCTTCAATTCCTTTTCCGATATATATTTCACCTTGATATTAAGCTTCTCGGCAAAGATAATTTCCTTTTTCATACCCTCTGTTATTTCATCACCGAACACCCATACTTCATCACATACCCACAGCAGAGAAATTCCTGCCTGCATACCGAGCTTTCTTTCATCGGGGATTTCATCATCTAAAATGAGGGCGTAAAAATGCGGTATGACAGGAGCCATACCGCATTTAAATATATATCGGGCATATCGTTTTGCGTTTTCAATGTTTCCGGAAATGTTGCCACTCAGCGGTGAACAGATATATGCCCTTCGCATTACTCATCATCCTCGTCTTTCTTTTTGATTTTGATAATTACAACAGATACCAGTCCGCCCAAGGCTACTGCACCAAGTCCAATCCAAAAGCCGATATTTGAGTTATCGCCCGTCTGTGGCTTTTCAGGTTCAGGCTGTGGGTGAATTGTAACGGTCTGATTCTTGTCCTCAATATCTGCGTGTGTGGCAATTTCTACATCTTCACTGTACAGATGTTCAAAGACGACAATATCGGTTTCTTTTGTAACAGCAGAGCCGTCAAAGGTAAAAGACACAGTTACTTCACCGTTTGATGTTTCCGGAGTGAATGTTACTTCAGCAGTAATTTCTTCATCGTCAACTACAAACGGCTTTCCTGTTTTCTTATCCATTAAAACACCTTTTAATGTGTATTCCTTGTTAGGCACAAGATGTTTAAAACTGACAACATCATCAATGGTAACTGTTTCTCCTGCGGGGACTTCCTTTTCACCGCCAACGGTTGCCGTGGTTTTCAGTTCAGGGATTTTATCGTTTTCCACTGTGATTTCAATTACTTCTTCATTCTTTGATACAGTTACAGGATAGATTTCAGCGTTTGGCAGATAGCCCTCGGCAGGTCTTAATTCACACACAATGTACTGACCGTAAGGAATATTGAAAAATTCAAACACACCGTTCTCATCTGATTTTGCCGTGAGGATTGAGTTTTCTTCCGTAAACTCTGTTTCATCAGTGCTAAATAAACCGAACAACGCACCACTAATATTTTCGCCTGTTTCACGGTCAATCTTTAAGCCTTTGATTGTTCCGTAGATAAGTTCATTTCTGATTGGTTCTCCGTTGTTTACTGTAATATTTACAGTTGCAATATTCTGCCCTGCGTATTCAAACACAACGGGATATTTCTCATCAGAGAGAATATATTGGATATCCGTTTTTATTTCCTTAACATAGTAACCGCCAAACGGAAGGTCTGTTGTGAATGTTGCCTTACCGTTTTCATCACAAGTGATGATTTCAACAAGTCCGTCTTTTGGAATAACCGTACCGTTTGATGCTTTAATATCCTCATCGGCATAAAGTCCGAAAGAAACTCTTTTGATTTCATCACCATTACCGATACCAAAAGTTTCATCCTTTTCAAGCACTTTTAAAAGGTCGATTTCCACCTTCTGTCTTTCGTTTACAAATGAAGTTGATGTATTTGTCACCTTTTCGTTCTGTCCTGCATAGGTGAGTTCAATATGATTTACTGTCTTGTTCAGAACAGTTCCGTTAGGAGCAACGGTTTCTACAACACGATATTTACCAAGGTAAAGTTCGTTACTTGTTGCAGTTCCATTTTGCTCTGTGGTGATTGTATCAACAAGTGTATCCTTTTTCACTCTTACTGTACCGTCAGGAGTTGTAATGTCCTCTTCAGCGTAGATTTCAAATACAGAATTTGCTAAACCACTGACAGAGTATTCCGGCTGATAGATTACTACTTCTTCACCTGATGAAGTTACATTTGAGAAAATCTCACCCGTCTTTTCAACTGTAATCGTGCCTTTCTGCGGTGTGTTTTTCTTCTCTGTTTTTACGATTGTAATGCCGTTTTCTTCACTTGTGTTTTCTGCTGTAATATCAAAATATACAGGAGTGCTGTCAAGGATATATCCGTATGGAGCCTGAACCTCTACTATGGAATATCCTTTTCCATATGGTAGAGGTTCGGGTGTGATAAGACAGCCTTCTTCATTTGTATAGAAAGTATCAATATTTGTAACAGTTGGGTAAGTATATTTCATAGTTACAAGCTCACCCTTTGGATTGTAAATCTGAAAGCCTGCGCCTGCGTATGGAATCTGCTTGCCTGTTTCAGAATCCACCTTTACTATCTTTACATAACTTTCAAGACCTGCGTTGTTAATTAAATATTTATAGGTCTTGCCGTTTTCATTTATGAATACATCAAAGTCCTTTATGAACTCCGTACCGTCCCAACCTTTTATCTGATGCACAGTGTATGTGCCGTAGGGTAAATCTTTAGTTTCTGCAAAGCCGTATTCATCACAAGTTAAAAGGTCACGCTCGGTGTCTTTCGCCTTTGCATAACTGCCTGACGACTTGAGATACACCTGAAACTCTGCACCCTTTTCGGGAGTTTCTATTTTTGTACTTCCGTCATCGGTATGCTTGATGATTGCGATTTTCCCCTTTGTAATGTCTTCGGTAACACCCATTGAAATTGAGTTGTTTTCGACTGTATAATTTTTCGCTTCCGCACCTATATGATATTCGGTTTCATCGAGCAGATAACCCTCGCTTGGCTCAATTTCTTTCAAAGTCCAGTTATCTCCGCATACATAGTATGAGGTTGTGAAACTTCCGTTTTTGTCTGTGGTGTATTTATCTACAAGTTTTCCGTTATTGTAGATGCCGTAAACTGCACCTGCAACTGTAGCGTTCCCCTGAGTTGTTTTAGTTTCGGCATCGGTTTTAGTTATTGTGAGTTTCCACTTTTTAAGAACATTCGCAAACGATACTGTGGCAGTTTTGCCTGACTCCACCTTAACAGTTTTACTGTTCTGTTTTGCATATTTCCCCTCTGTGTTTTCGGTTACTGTGTACGTACCGGGTACAAGGTCTGTTAATTCAAATTCACCCTTTGAGTTTGTTTTTACGGTCTTGTTGAAGTTTTCGCCTTTAACTGTAAACTCAATATTTGCAACATTTCCGTCCTCGGAGGTTTTAACAAGTTTCAGATTACCTGAGCTTGTCTTTACTTTGAAATATGCTCTTATCGGGTCTGCATCATTTTCAACACCTGTGATTACATCCTGCAAACTTGCATCACCATAAGGAACAAGCACAGTTTTGCCCACATCTGGCATTGACTTTGCAGAGTTAAAGGTTACTGCATCATTTACTGCTGAAGTTGAAGTCAAAGTCAGCTTATTGCCTGATACAGATGCACTCACACCGCCTGTTGTCTTGAAGCTGAAATCTGAAAGTATGTTATTGCTGTCAGTAAGTGTAACAGAATATTTTCCGTCACTATACTTCATTTCATAGGTTTCTGCCTTTGATGCGATTGCAGATGCAAAGCTTGGAACAGTTGAATAGTTTGCAAGGCTTTTTGAAATCGCATTGTAAACCGACTTAACACCTGGGTTTGCACCGCCTGCACAAATGCCGTCTATATATTTTGTGTTGGTGCATTTGTAACCGTCATTTGTACTTCTGCAACCTGACACAAACTCCCAAACAATGAGCTGTGTTGCAATCCATTTCTGATCTTCTGTACCGCTTAAACTCTTTCCCGAACCTGGTTTACCATACAGCAGAGCAAGGTTAATCGCCTTTTGCTTTGCAGAGCCTAACTTTTTCCACACAGTCGAACCGTTCTCCGTCAAAGAATTGCCTGCAAACAAACTGTGACCGGGTTCAATGCAGTAGGCTTCTTTTCCGTCTGCAAAAATCTTGCACAGTTCTTCGCCGGGAGTTCCGACCGTGTAACCATCGCTGACAGTTGTCTGCTGAAATTTGATTGTATTGCCCGTGCTGTCATAACAATAATCAAAAGTGATTGTAACCTTATCACCGCTTGCCGCACTTACAGGGAGAGTAAACATTGTGCTAAAAACTGTGAGAGCAACAAGTAGTATTGCCGTTATTCTTGTAAATTTCTTGTTTTTGATTAAGTTCGTCATATTAAAAATCCTTTCATAAAAAATATGGGGCAAGATTTTACCCTTGCCCCGATTGATGTTTATTCTGTTTTTAATCAATCATAGATTCATCATCTGCCTTTCATCGTAATCTTCATCTATATCATCGGACTGCCCACTGCTGTCTGTGATATTGACATACTCGCCGATAATGTTCAGTGCTTCGCAATAACTGCCCGAGCTCGTAACACGACTGCACATTTCTTTTGCCTCATCTGCCATACCATTTTGCTTTAAGGTATGACTTGCAATTCCCATCAGATTGAAAATATTTCCGTCCTGACCTATCAATTCACAGTCGGGTTTCTGCTTTACCTCAAAACCGCCCAGCTTGTTATCCACATAGTCGGAAAGCCAAGTTCCGGCAAAGGCTGTATATGACTGCAATCGCCACATTGACAGCTTGCCAACGTCAAGGTGAACATTATCAAAGGGATATAGAATACAGGTAACTCCCTCATTTTGAAACACAGACACATTATCGAATTTTGTATCATCAAGGAGTATTCCGTTTTCTGTGAGAATATCATTTATACCGTCAACCCATTCCTTTACTTCACCTCCGCAACCTTGGAGGATTAGTCCTTCCTTGTTATTCATCTTTCTTAAATCACTTGTTGTAATGTTTTTAATTGTCATTTACATTTCCTTTCACATAAAAATAGCACCCACAATTAAGTGAGCGCTGAAAAAATTGGCTGTCGGGACACCCGACTAACAATAGAACACATATATTTTGTTGCTTTCTGCTACTACATTAAATGACAGGTCACTTGGAACTATGCCGTCATTTTTGTAGTAGTGTGCCACATACTCTATATCGGCATAACAGTCTGCAATCAAACTTTGTGTATCATCATAGTATGATGCATTTGTAGGTGAGAACCAACTTGCGTTGCCTGTGTTAAGAGAACTGTCATATTTCATACCAAGCTGTTTGCCGTAGCTTATGGCTGAATTTACAGCAGAAGTTACATCAACACTTTTCTTCTCTGTGGGTGGTTGTGTTATCTTTTCGGTTGGTTTCTCTGTTGCTTTTTGAGTAGGTTTTTCTTTGGTTGCTTTGGTTTTCTGCTCCGTATCTTTTGGTATTGAACCTTGCTTTGCTTGAGTTGGTTCAGTTGCCGAAACAACCGCCGGATTTTGCCCACTGTCGGCTTTTTCTTCGGATTTGGTATCCGTTTTCAAAGATTTTGTTTCTTGCGATACTGTGGGGTTTACCGTGGTTTCTGCTGTTACAGTAGTTTCAATCTTACTTGTTGTATTGCTTACAAAAGTTGTTTCAGATACAGAAACATCCGCAGTTTTTGAAACTACGGATGCCTTAATATCATTATTTACTTTTTCTTCTGCTGTACAAGCTGTGAATGTTCCTGCCGCTAAAATCAATGTCAGCATAATTGCGATTTTCTTTTTCATACTATCGCCGTCCTTTCAAGCAACAAGTATATCCAAAGATTTTGAAATGTCCAGCTATAAACTAAACTTGTGGACAACATTTAATCCAATCTTCCAAACAAATTCCATAAATGTTTATAATTCTAACTTTATCCCATCTTTCTTTTAGAGATTTTCCGTCAAACACTTGTGCATTGACCAATTCATTGGCAGTAAAAAATTCACATCCATTTGGTACATCACAGTTGCCGATCCAATATGGTTTTTCGTACTTTGGAATATAACCTAAAAAATAATCATATTCATTTGGATCATCAATAAAACGGAAATTAGTTTCATCTATATATTTACCATACTCTAACTGTTTAAAAAAATAATTAAATTCTAATGTGTCCATATCTTGCTCCAAATAATTTACAGCTTGTTAGCAAAATTATACACCAAATTAAACTATTAATCAATAAAATTACATACTCTGCGAAAAACTTTCCGATTCATATTCCGACATATTCTCAGTTTCTGATTCTGCCTGCTGTTCGTCGAGTGACTGATGATATGCTTCCATAATCTTGTTGTTTAGTAAAGTCCTGGCTTCCTTTGAAACAGGGTGGGCAATCTCGTTGAAATGTTTTTCACCGTTATAATCAACATATACATTTGCAGGCATAGCAACAAACAGACCCTTTGCTGAATTCATAATTCTTACGCCGTGAACAACTACAGCACCACCGATTGTGACGCTGGCAAAGGCTTTTGTTTTGCTTTCTTCAAGACTTATGATCTTGTCAATTTTCACCTTGATATATGGCAGTTTCTTTTTCTGATTGTTATTTTTGTTCCCTTTGAAATTTGTATTCTGTGCCATTATAAATTCACCTCCGATTTAGTGTTTCTGCTTTTCAGCCCACAACAGAGAAAGATGCACAAGTGCATCCCTCTGTTCTTCTTCAGACAGGCTGTCGAGAAAATCTTCAAGTGAAACATCATTTGTACATTCGTCCTCAATTGATATACAATCATCGCAAATTTTCTCTCGCTTCATCAAAACTGAGCCGTCATTCTGTTGTGTGAATGATAAAATATCATTGTGCCTGAGTCCGATATACTTTCTGATTTCATATGGAATTGTAATTCTTCCTCTTTTGCCGAGAAACCTATACAATTTCATTATTTCTCATCCTCACTTCCTTCAAATTCATGCTTTTCTCTGCACTCATCACAAATGCAGTCGCAGTCACATACTTCATCTTTGCATCTTTCAAGAATAATTAAGCCATCTGTGGCTGTAATCTTGATAATCGAACCTGATATGATGCCTGATACAATTAATGAATCAAGCGGTATGCTGATATATACTCTATTTTCCATTGATAATACACTCCTTCATTATTTGCTCTATGTTTACTTGTTCTTCTGATGTTAAATCAAGCAAACTTAACTGAAACGACTGACTTCTCTGCCGTTCGTACATATCGTAGTTGCTGATGAGCAGTTCTGGGAATTGCTCACCTGCATTTATACGCTGTTTCATATTGTGAATTCGCTTGAACTCAAAGAATGAATATCCGTCATATAGCTCTTTGATTTCATCACAATCGTTGTATGAAACAAGCCATTTGCCTTTTGTATTTGACAAGGTGTTTTTCAATCTCAAATGATCCTCCCAAGTAAATCCGCACTGATAGACATATTCACTTGAATAATACGGCGGATCACAGTAGAAAAAAGCATTTTCTCTGTCATAATGCTTAATTAAAACCTCGAAGTCTTGATTTTCAATAACAGCATTTTTCAGCCTTATGCTGACATCCTGTATTAAGCTAAAAAGACTTCTGATATTCATAGGTTGACAGGCGAAACTTTTTCCACCGCTTGAATAGCTGTATCGCAGGAGTTTAAGAAACATTGAAGCCCTACGCAAATCATAATCAAGCTTTTTTCGAGTCATCAGCTCTATAAATTCATCAGCCGTTGGCTCTCCGAATATGAGCTGTATTTTCTCTGTTTCATCTTGGATAAACCTATCGACAAACTTTTCGTCTTTGAAATATTCTCTGTACATATTGAAATCATCTCTTGAATTCAAATTGAGAAAGCCTATTTCTTTGATGAGTGCCGCCGGTCTATCTCTCATACACTGAAAAAGATTTGTAAGGTTATGATTGTAGTCGTTATACACCTCGAATTTGTCAGGTTTCTTCTTACCCAAAAGTACAGCACCTGAACCACCGAACGGTTCAATATATCTTTCATAATTCAGTGGAAACAGTGCGTATAAAATACGAAGGACGGAAGTTTTATTTCCCATCCAACTAACAGGGGTTTTGATATTCATCACTCCTCCGGCGAGCCGCCGTTGGCAATTCCCCACCGCATAACATTGCGATAAAGGAAAAATTGTCAGCGGTGGGGAGTTATAACTCTCATCTCACCTAAAATCTCTAAATATCAATCGCCCCGAAACAACAAAAGCCGTTGATTAAGTTTTTAACTCAACCAACGGCTTATATATGAAAACCGATATCAGTCGTTTGGAACGATTGATATCAGTTGTTATTTTTATTCTGCTTTACTGTGTTCGTTGACCTGTTTAATTATCTTTCCTATTTCTGATATTACATTCACTGTAACAGCATTCCAGGCTTGTTTGTATAGCTGTGAATCTGACATTCCTGTTGCAAACACTTTATCAAACTGCTCATCTGTAAAGCCTTGTAATCTCCAACACTCTCTCGGAGTCAGCTTTCTTATTCTGCCGATATGAATTTTCTTTTCCTTATCCACAAATACAACAAGAGGATGTTCCTCATCATCTGTAAGGTTGTAATCTTCTATGAACACAGCAGAATGTTCTCCTTTTCTGTTGCTGATGTCAGATGCGTGACGGGCTGTAATACACCTTGCAATTTCGGTCACTTTAGGGTCAGGGTTCATATCAATAAAGTAATATGCCTGAGTTTGGGATGTTGTAAGGGTATGTGCAACTTGGTTTCCAACTCGTCCACGCCTTGAATTTTGACCGAGATATGCAGTATCTATACTGTCACCGGGATAGGCAATTTGGTATCCGTCCTTGGTATTTACCTTTATCGGAAGTCCAAATTCCTCTATGCTATACAGGCCTGTTCTGCCACCAAAGCCACCGGCATTACTTGTTAATGTAATACTTGTTCCTTCTGAGGAATATATGCGGTCACCTTCTTTGCCAGGGTATCTTTGTACAGTAGTTTTAGAATTTGTTGCGTGAAAGATAATACTTGTCCTGCACATTTTTCTCTATGAAATCCGATAAGATACAATCTTTTTCTTGATTGTGGAACTCCGAAATTTTTGCTGTTAAGCACTTGCCATACGACATCATACCCCAATTCGTCCAACGAACCGAGGATTGTTTTAAATGTCCTGCCTTTGTTATGACTAAGAAGTCCGGGTACATTTTCAAGGAACAGAAACTTAGGTCTTTTAGCGGAAGCAATTCTTGCAATTTCAAAGAACAGCGTTCCTCTGGTATCTTCAAATCCTTTCCTTTGTCCGGCAATTGAAAAAGACTGACAAGGAAATCCTCCCGTAATAAGGTCGATATGGGGTAACTGTTCGGGTATGATTTTTCTTGCATCTTCAAAGTAAAGTTCGCCTCCTGTGTCATACATTGCTTCATATGCCTGCTTTGCATATTTGTCGATTTCACAATATCCTATGCATTCAAAACCGCCGATGGCTTCAAGACCTGAACGAAAACCACCGATTCCTGCGAACATATCTAAATACTTTATTGCCATATACTATCATCCTTTGAGAGTTATTCACTTATCACCTCACATTCTCATTTCATAATAATTCCGTTATCTTCATCAAGCGGTTCTTCTTCAACTGCTGATGAATATTGGTTTTCAGCTTCAATTTCTTCCCGGGAAAGTTTCCTGAATACATCTTCGCCGGGAACAACTCCAAGGGAACGACCGTTGTCCCAATCAGGAAAAATCGTACCCATATCATCTACGGCTCGAACTGTACCTCTTGTACCGGATGGCACAGGAGAATATGGGTCATTCATACAGATAAGCTCAATTCGTGTACCGGGTGGATACATCTGCTTAACGCTTTCAACAAGTCTGCGCTTTCTATCAAAATTATTCAAGTTTATTACCTCCATAATTGAATTCGTAATCTTGTTGAATTTAAGTAGGACTTCTGATTTTTGTTTTCATATGTCTAACCTTCGTTATTAAATTTTTTGTTGTCACCAGATTTGATGTCTTTTCTTTTATGACTACTTTCATTTTCAGAAAAGTAATCATTTCGCTTATCAAAGTTAGGCTTTTGTTTCATCTCTCGTTCAAACTTTCTCAGTTCAGGTGTGTCTGTAAAGTACATTAAAATCTTCCTTTCTTTGTAAAATAAAAAAGGCAACCGTCTTAATCTAAATTAAAACGATTGCAATAAAAAAAGAGCCAATTACTATATATCATAATATAGTGATTGACTCATATGTTTGATAGTATTAAATTAAGCGAGAAAGATGTCAGTTCTTCTGTTCTTTGATTAGATTCTGCAGTTTTTCAACGGCATCATCTTTAGAATCAGAATCTTTAACAATCTGAATAATCGAGTTCATAAGAACATCGAATTGCTTATCAGTCATATTCTGTTCCATATCCTTTCCTTTCCGGCTTGCCAAAATAGATAATTTCTGCAAACCGAAAACTTAATAAAAACAAAGGCTCATAGAATATACTATGAGCCTCGTTGTGGCTCCCCCAACTGGGCTCGAACCAGTGACATCATGATTAACAGTCATGCGCTCTACCGACTGAGCTATGGAGGATCATATTAAGTTTTCGGCAACAACTTTTGGTCGAAGCCTTTCCTCAAACTAAGTGATAATGTCGGGTATATTTGTGTACACACGCACTACCGACTGAGCTATGGAGGAATATAGAGCAAAACACCCGTTTGGGTGTATGCTTTGTGTTGGCATCTCCCTATCTTTCCGGGCCGTCACCAGCCAAGTATTTTCGGCACCACTGAGCTTAACTTCTGTGTTCGGTATGGGAACAGGTGGACCCTCAGCGTCATCAACACCAACTATTCTTTTGTATTTAAAAGCCTTTCAGCTTTTTTACCTTTTGGTGACTCGTGCGGGAATCGAACCCGCGTTGCCGGCGTGAGAGGCCGGAGTCTTAACCGCTTGACCAACGAGCCTTGTCTTTCGTCACAAAGGCTAATGGTCTTTGCTCTCATTAGCCCCTGCAACTTCTCTTGGTGCACCATCAGGGGCTCGAACCCGGGACACCCTGATTAAGAGTCAGGTGCTCTACCAACTGAGCTAATGGTGCATCTCTGTGTTCTTTCAAACACCCTGAAAACTGAATAAAGGAAAGAAGATTAAGAAGAAAGATTAGTTAAATTCATATTGGAATGACCAATCGGGTTAAAGTATATACTACACAGCTGACCAAAGAAATCTTGTGGTCAAGCCCTCGACCTATTAGTACTGCCAAGCTGAATGCCTCACGGCACTTACACACGCAGCCTATCAACCTCGTAGTCTTCAAGGGGTCTTACTCGTTATACGATGGGATATCTAATCTTGGAGTCGGCTTCACGCTTAGATGCTTTCAGCGTTTATCCGTTCCGTACATAGCTGCCCAGCCGTGCCATTGGCATGACAACTGGTGCACCAGAGGTACGTCCATCCCGGTCCTCTCGTACTAAGGACAGAGCTCCTCAAATATCCTGCGCCCACGACAGATAGGGACCGAACTGTCTCGCGACGTTCTGAACCCAGCTCGCGTACCACTTTAATCGGCGAACAGCCGAACCCTTGGGACCGAATACAGCCCCAGGATGTGATGAGCCGACATCGAGGTGCCAAACCTCCCCGTCGATGTGGACTCTTGGGGGAGATCAGCCTGTTATCCCCAGGGTAGCTTTTATCCGTTGAGCGACGGCATTTCCATTCACATACCGCCGGATCACTAACTCCAACTTTCGTTACTGCTCGGGCCGTCACCCTCGCAGTTAGGCTAGCTTTTGCGTTTACACTCAGAGGCACGGTTTCCGTCCGTGCTGAGCTAACCTTTGAGCGCCTCCGTTACCTTTTCGGAGGCGACCGCCCCAGTCAAACTGCCCACCTGACAATGTCCCCCGACCGGTTTCACGGCCGCAGGTTAGAATTCCAGAAACCTAAGGGCGGTATCCCAACATCGACTCCACACAAGCTGACGCTCATGTTTCCCAGTCTCCCGCCTATCCTGTACATAGATTTCCGAAACCCAATATCAGGCTACAGTAAAGCTCCATGGGGTCTTTCCGTCTTGCCGCAGGTAACCGGCATCTTCACCGGTACTACAATTTCGCCGGGTGGGTAGTTGAGACAGTGCCCAGATCGTTACACCATTCGTGCGGGTCGGAACTTACCCGACAAGGAATTTCGCT
>OLYB01000050.1_pt1 | contig 117765 bp, 119 predicted proteins | sample 1674481 | NCBI WGS metagenome assembly OLYB01 (sample SAMEA103958167, study PRJEB25191) | human gut metagenome
ATCAAATTTATGAAGCAAAATCCGTTAAATATGATGCCCAACAACGAGTGGGAATGATTGCATCCCGGAAAAAGCCCAGTCATACCAAGGCTTTTTCGCTATGAGTGCCCGCTGTGGCAACAAAATGACAACATTTTAGATTATCCAAGAATAAAGAGCTATCTGATTTCTGTTAGAGAAGTCAGATAGTTCTTTTTGTTATACGCCAATTACAATGAATTCTTCGTTCTCTCCGATTTCTTCTGTAACCCAACGGTCTATAGCAGACACAGTTTCCTTAGTTCTTACCGGCACCAGAGTTTCCTTTTCTGAATTCAAGGCAATCGCTGCCACTGAATCCTCCGAGCTTACAAACATATTCATTCATCGGAAAACATAAAACAGCATATTGCGCCGAATCCGTCTGACCACGTGCCGTACCTGGACCTCTTGTCCGTGTGCCGGCAGTTGGAACATGATGATTTCACCATGGCCCACGCGCTGAACAAAAATAGACGTAAACCGGGCCCCACAGAGGGTTTTTCCTCTGCGGGGCCCGATCAGTGAAATGGTTATTAGGCGCGTATCTTACAGAATTGTAAGGCAGCGTGCTCTTGTTTTTTGCTGATGGTGGTTGCTTTTCCGGGCAAAAATGGTATGATAGAATCGGAACGATAGAAAAAGGACCCAAGTGGAGACGAGCTATGACGGCATTTTTACAACAATACATCTCTCCGGCGCTGCCGGTGATCCTGTGGCTGGGAAGGGCGCTGGTTTCCGGGCTGGCAGTCTGGCTGCTGGTGCGGTGCTGCCTGTCCCTGTTCCGGGGAAAGGACCGGGAGAGCTGGGGCTTTGTGACCCTGTCCAATGGTGCGCGGTATGAAATTTATCACTGGGAAAACGTGATTGGCCGCGCAAAACGGTCGGATATTCGCATAAACTTCCCCTCTGTGTCCCGCAGTCACGCCATTTTGTCCCGGGACGAGGCCGGGACATGGCGGGTCAACCCGTTGAATCACAGCAGCGGCGTGCTGCTGAACGGACAGCGGACGCTGATGACCGCCGATCTGCATCCCGGCGACTCCATCGCCGTGGGCGGTGTGGAGCTGTTCTTTTTCCCGTCGGACAAGCCCCAGCCATCCGGCCAGCCCCGGCGGCGGCCTGGACCGGTGGGCGGCCTGTGGCTGCTGACATTTATTCAGCTGCTGCTGTGGGCACAGTTTGCCCCGAACTTCGGAGCGGAGAATATCTATCCCATCAGCGCAGGCTTTTTCGGACTGTGCGGCCTGGGGTGGGTGCTGTACGCCGTCAGCCGGAAGCTGCACCGGAGACAGTTTGATCTGGAGACCCTGGCGCTGCTGCTGATTACGGTGGGCTTTGCCATTACCGCCGCCTGGGACCCGGGGGCCCTTTACAAGCAGCTGGCGGCGGTGACACTGGGCATGGGCATTTACGGCACCCTGGTGTGGCTGCTGGGGCGGCTGCATCTGGCGGTGAAGCTGCGCTGGCCGGTGGCTGCGGCCGCGGCGGCACTGCTGGCCTTCAACGTTGTGATGGGGGAGCGCATTTTCGGAGCCAAGAACTGGATATCGGTGGGCCCCATTTCCTTCCAGCCGTCGGAGCTGGTGAAGCTGGCGTTTATCCTGGCGGGGGCCGCCACCCTGGACCGGCTCTTTGCCAAGCGGAACCTGATCTTCACGGTGCTGTTTTCCGCCTATTGCGTGGGATGTCTGGCGCTGATGAGTGACTTTGGCACAGCACTGGTGTTTTTCGTGGCCTTTCTGTGCATTGCCTTTTTGCGGACCGGGGACCTGGCCTCCATCGTGATGATGACGGCGGCTGCGGGCTTTGCCGGGGGACTGGTGCTGCACTTCAAGCCGTATGTGGCCCAGCGGTTCACCGTCTGGCGGCATGCCTGGGAATTTACCCAGACCACCGGCTATCAGCAGAGCCGCACCATGTCCGCTGCTGCGTCCGGCGGCCTGTTCGGCACAGGGCCGGAGGACGCGTGGCTGAAATATGTGGGGGCGGCCAACACGGACCTGGTATTCGGCGTGGTGTCGGAGGAATTCGGGCTGCTGCTGGCGCTGGTATGCGTGACGGCGGTGATCGCCCTGGCGGCGTTTGCCCTGCGGGCCGGCGACAGCGCCCGCTCCAGCTTTTATGCCATCGCCGCCTGCGGAGCGGCGTCTATGCTGGTGTTCCAGACCTCTCTGAACGTGCTGGGCGCGGTGGACATCCTGCCGCTGACCGGCGTGACATTTCCCTTTGTGTCCATGGGCGGGTCCAGCATGCTGTCCTGCTGGGGGCTGCTGGCCTATCTGAAGGCCGTCGATGTGCGCCGTCCGCCGGAAAAAGAAATCTCTCCGCCGCCCAAGAGTGAAAAAACGCCGGAGCGGCAGGAGGGATTCTTCGACGGGATCCCCGGGGTCCCTGTGGATGAGATATTCGGAAAGGAGGAGCGGTCTTGAAACAGGTAAAGCTGCGGTCCATGCTGGTGCTGGCACTGATCGCTGTGCTGGGTGCGGGCGTGGTGCTGTTCTGCGTGCGGTATGTGGTGCGGGGCGGACAGTGGGCCGCCTTCTCCGCCAATGACCATGCCTATCGGAATGGGCGGCTGGCCCTGGGTCAGGTGCTGGACCGCAACGGGGTGCTTTTGTATGACGGGGCCTCCGGCAGCTGGGCAGAGGACGGCGTCATTCGCCGGGCGACGCTCCATGTGGTGGGCGACCGGGACGACAACATTTCCACCTCTGCCAAGGCGGCTATGCGGCGGCGCCTGGTGAGCTTTGACCCGCTGACGGGTACCTCCGCCGGAGGACACAAGGTATATCTGACCATTGACGCAGAGCTGAACGCTGCGGCCCTGGAGGCCCTGAACGGCCGGAAGGGGGCCGTGGCGGTGTACAACTACCGCACCGGCGACGTGCTGTGCATGGTGTCCAGCCCCACCTTTGACCCGGCGGACCCGCCGGAGATCCGGGACGGGGACAGCCGGTATGACGGCGTGTATCTGAACCGGGTGCTGTCGTCCACGTTTGCCCCGGGCTCCGTGTTCAAGCTGGTGACCACTGCTGCGGCTTTGGAGAATCTGGACGGCGCTCTGGACCGGCACTTCACCTGCACCGGGCGTCTGGAGCTGGACGGCGGCGTTATCACCTGTCCCTATGCCCACGGGGATATGGACCTGTATGACGCCCTGGCCCGGTCCTGCAACTGCGCCTATGCCCAGATGGCAGTGGAGCTGGGGGGCGAGACCCTGGCTCGATACGCGGAAAAGGCCGGACTGACGGAGAGCTTCACCGTCAGCGGCATCAGCGCGGCGGCTGGACAGTTTACCGTGGGTCAGGGGGCAGATCTGGGCTGGTCTGGTGTGGGCCAGTACGATGATCTGGCGAATCCCTGCGCGTTTCTGCGATTCTTGGGCTCCATCACCGGCGGTAGGTCCGCAGGACCCCGGCTGGTATATAAGGAGACCACCATGCACGGCATTCCTCTGCCCGGAGACGGCGCGCCGTCTCTGAAGGCTCCCTTTGACGCGGACACCTGCCGGGTGCTGCGGGATATGATGCGCAACAATGTGCAGCAGACCTATGGACAGAGCATGTTCGGCTCGCTGGCGGTGTGCGCCAAGTCCGGCACCGCCGAGGCTGCGCCGGGTCAGTCGCCCCATGCGTGGTTCGCGGGCTTTGTGGCGGACGAGGATCTGCCCCTGGCCTTTGTGGTGCTGGTGGAAAACGGCGGCGGCGGCGCGGACGCCGCCGGGCCCATTGCTGCCCGGCTGCTGACCATGGCCGCAGGATGAGCAACCCCCCTGGAGGACGTGTGTCCTCCAGGGGGGATTTTTATTCAGCCGGGGGATACAGGGCCGACAGCAGCCGGGTGTAGATGCCCTCCGGGTCCTTCCGGAACCGGTCCGCCAGATCCCGGGCCATGGCCTCGGTGGCGGCGGTGAGCTCCAGGTGCAGAATGCTGTCCACATCGTCCTGCAGGCGCAGCTCCACCAGATAGGAGCCGTTTTCCTGGGCGGCCACCCGACTCTGGACCTGGTTTTTCCGCAGCAGCAGGCGGTTGTATTCCGCCACATTCTTATCCGTCCGCAGCCGCACGGAGTAGGGGAGACTGGACTCGCAGATCTCGCTGTTTTTCAGCCCCTTGGGAGTGATGGCATAGCAGCCGTCCTCCGTCAGGCGCAGATGCTCCGTCCGTACCAGGTCGTTCAGGCACTCGGCATAGGCAAAGTAGTCGATGCCGTCGTCACACATGGTCAGCTCCTGCATGCCCTCCGGCGGCAGGGGCTCCGATACCCGGGCGGCAATATATAGAATCAGGAATTTGATCTCCAGCTTATCGTGAATGAATCCGGCAGCCATGCGTATCCCATCCTCTCCAACCGTTTTTCTTTATTATACCGGAAATTCCCGGATTTGTACAGGCCTTTTTCCCGCACCACCGGCGGCAGGCGGCATACACTGGAATGAAGGGCGCAGCCAGCCCCTTCATTACTTAATGGGAGGTTTATTTCATGCCTGAAAACGGAATGCCGGGCCCGGTCTGCGATCTGAGCAGTGTTCGCGAGTCCGTTTGTATCCATACACGGAAGATCTTCGACTCCTGCCGCGACAAGGACTGCGTGGAGGACCTGCGGTTCTATCCCACGGCGTCGGCTATGGAGCTGCTGTCCGGATGCCAGATGGTTCGGGGCGGCACGGCGGAGCTGCTGTACGTTTACACCGATGTGGAGCCGGTGACCTTCAACCGGGGATTCTACTCCATTGACATGCGGTTTTTCTACCGCGTGACCCTGCAGGTGGGCACCGGAACGCCCCGGTGCGCCGGGGCCGAGGGCCTGTGCGTGTTCGACAAGCGCTGCATCCTGTTCGGCAGCGAGGGCAGCGCCAAGATCTTTTCCTCCGACACGGTCATTGACGAGCTGGATATCCCCGGCCGCATGCGTACCAACCTGCCCACCGCCGTGGTGGAGGCCGTGGACCCCATCGTTCTGGACACCCGGGTGGACGACGGCTGCAAGCCCCGGTGCTGTGAGTGCGGCCTGACGGAAATTCCGGCGTTCATCGCCCGCAGCTTCGGCGAGGAGCTGGTGTTCGACGACAGCGGACGCCGCCGGTTCTATGTGACCCTGGGCCAGTTTACCCTGGTGCGGCTGGAGCGGGACACCCAGCTGCTGATCCCGGTGTATGACTACTGCATCCCCCAGTCGGAGTGCAGCTGCGGCGACCAGGAGGACCCCTGCGGCCTGTTCCGCAACGTGGCCTTCCCCATCGGGGAGTTTTTCCCGCCCAGCACCCTGGAAATGCCCAAGGACTATGCCAGCACCCGCAGCTACTGCGCCTGCCACTGACGGGCAAACATGTCACAGCCCCCGGCCGTGCGGCCGGGGGCTGAGCTTATTTTTCCTTGACTACGACGTTTTCGCTGCCCAGCCACTCCCGGCACTCCTGCAGCAGGGCCGGGTGATTCAGGCAGTGGGTGCCCAGCAGCTTGCCGGTGTCCGCCAGGCGGATCTTTACCGGGGTGCCTCCCTCAAACATGGTCATCACCAGCTTGATGTGGCGAAAGGCGGGGCTGTCGGCGCTGGGGAAGCGGAGATAGATGGTGCTCTCCTTCTGAGCCGGACGGCGGGCGGGCTGCGCCGCCGCAGGCGGCAGTCCGCTTTCCAGAGGGTACAGAGAGTCGCACATGATCTGGGGCGGCTTCTCGTCCCGGACGGACAGGCGTCCCTTTACCAGCACCGGGGTGTTTACCTGCATATAGCTGCCGCACTGGTCAATGACCCGGCTGAAGCACAGCAGCTCCATGGATGCCAGCTCGTCCTCGATGGTCACATAGGCCATGAGGGTGTTGCTTTTCGTGGTGCGGGTGCGGCTGGCGGTGATGACCCCGGCCACGGTGACATTCTGCCCGTCGGCAAACCGCCGGGGACCGCCCTCGGCCTCGAAATCGGACATGATGGCGTGGATGGGTACGGCCCCGGCCCGCTTGGCCAGGGGACGGTAGTCCTCCATGGGGTGACCGGACAGGTACAGACCCGTGGTGTCCTTCTCCATATTCATCCGCTCCACGGCGGTAAACTCCGGGATATCCGGCAGGGGAACTGCGGACACGGCGGCTCCTGAGGGGGTGGACATGCCGAACAGGTCCATCTGCCCCTCCACGTTCTTCCGGCGGGAGGAGGCAATGCCGTCCAGCACCCGCTCGTATACGGCCACCAGCTGGGAGCGTCTGGCTCCCAGACTGTCGAAGGCACCGCAGCGGATGAGGTTCTCCACAGCCCGCTTGTTCATGTCCGTGCAGTCGAACATCCGCTGGCAGAAATCCTGGAAGGAGGCAAAGGGCCCGTCCTGCTGCCGCTGGCGCACCACGGCCTGGATAAAGCCCCGGCCGATGTTCTTCACGGCCACCAGACCGAAGCGGATGCCGCCCTCCTCCACGGTGAACCGGTCATAGGAGCGGTTCACATCCGGCGGCAGCAGGGCAATGCCGCAGTCCTTGCACTCGGCGATGTATTCGGCCACCTTGTCGGAGTTGTCCAGCACCGAGGTCAGCAGGGCAGCCATATACTCCCGGGTAAAGTGGCACTTGAAGTACGCCGTCTGATACGCCACCACCGCATAGCTGACAGCGTGGGCCTTGTTGAAGGCGTAGTTGGCGAAGTCGTAAATCTCGTTGAAGATATCCTGGGCCGTGGCCTCCGGGATGCCGCTGGGAACGCAGCCCCGGATGCTCCGGGAGGGGTCGCCGTGGAGAAAGGCCTCCCGCTCCCGCTCCACGTCCTTGGCCTTCTTCTTGGACATGGCCCGGCGCACCATGTCCGCCTGGCCCAGGGAATAGCCCGCCAGCTCCTGGAAGATCTTGATGACCTGCTCCTGGTACACGATGCAGCCGTAGGTGCCGGAGAGGATCGGCTCCAGCTTGGGGTGCTTATAGGTCACCAGGGAGGGATCGTGCTTGCAGGCCACAAACCGGGGGATGGAATCCATGGGCCCCGGGCGGTACAGGGCGATGATGGCGGTAATGTCCTCGATGCTCTGGGGCTTCAGGCCCAGGCAAACGCCGGTCATGCCGGAGGATTCCATCTGAAATACGCCCCCGGTCTTACCCTGGGTCAGCATGTCGAAGGTTTCCCGGTCGTCCATGGGAATGTTTGCCAGGCGGAAGTCCGGGTGGTCTCTCTGGACCATCTTCACCGCATCGTCCAGCACCGTCAGGTTCCGCAGACCCAGAAAGTCCATTTTCAGCAGACCCAGCTCCTCCAGCGTCACCATGGTATACTGGCACACGATGGATTCGTCGTTCCGGGCCAGGGGAACGTATTCGTACACCGGCCGCTTGGTGATGACCACGCCGGCGGCGTGGGTGGAGGCGTGCCGGGGCATTCCCTCCAGGGCCCGGGCGGTGTCGATGAGCTTGTGGACTCTGGGGTCTCCCTGGTACAGGTCCGACAGCTGTTTGGACAGCTTCAGAGCGTCCTCCAGGGTGATATGGGGCCCGGTAGGCACCAGCTTGGCCACGGTGTCCGTCTCGGCATACGTCATGTTCAGCACCCGGCCCACATCCCGGATAGCGGCCCGGGCCGCCATGGTGCCGAAGGTGACGATCTGGGCCACATGGTCGTCGCCGTACTTGCGCCGGACATAGTCCACCACCTCGCCCCGGCGGGTGTCGCCGAAGTCCATGTCGATATCCGGCATGGACACCCGCTCCGGGTTCAGGAACCGCTCGAAATAGAGGCTGTACTGCATGGGGTCGATGTCCGTGATACGCAGGCAGTAGGACACCATGCTGCCGGCGGCGGAGCCGCGGCCCGGCCCCACGGGGATTCCCGCGCCCTTGGCATAGTTCACGAAATCCTGGACGATGAGGAAATAGTCCGTAAAGCCCATTTTCTCGATCATGGCCAGCTCGTATTCCAGCTGCCGGTGGTATTCCGGCTTCTGGGCGCCGTAGCGCTCCGCGAAGCCCTTTTCACACAGCTCCCGCAGATAGGTGGGAGAGTCGTACCCCGGCGGCAGCCGGAACTCCGGCAGGTGATACTTGCCGAAGGTGAAGTCAAACCGGCAGCGGTCGGCAATACGCTGGGTGTTCTCCACGGCATCGGGATACCCGGCAAACAGCGCTTCCATCTCCTCCGTGGAGCGGAGATAGAAATTCTGCGGCTCATAGCGCATGCGGTTTTCATCGTCAACGGTCTTGCCGGTCTGGATGCACAGCAGCACGTCATGGCTCTCGGCGTCCTCCCGGCGCAGATAGTGGGCGTCGTTGGTGCAGACCAGGGGAATACCCGTGTCCTGGTGCAGGCGCAGCAGGCCCCGGTTCACCGTGGTCTGGTCGGGGATGCCGTGATCCTGAAGCTCCAGATAGAAGTTGCCCTCGCCCAGGATATCCTGCATGGTCAGGGCATATTCCTTGGCCCCGTCATAGTCGCCGTTTACCAGGCGGCGGGGAATTTCACCGGCCAGGCAGGCGGACAGGCCGATAAGGCCCTCCGAATGCCGGCGCAGCAGGTCCAAATCAATGCGGGGCTTGATATAGAACCCGTCTACAAAGGCCTGGCTCACCAGGTACGACAGATTCCGGTATCCCGTTTCGTTTTCGCACAGCAGCACCAGATGACGGGATTCGGCGTCCAGCTCATAGGTCTTATCCAGCCGGGTGCGCCGGGCCACATATACCTCACAGCCGATGACCGGATGGATGCCCTGGGCCTTGCAGGCCCGATAGAAGTCGATGGCGCCGTACATAACGCCGTGGTCCGTGATGGCCACAGCCGTCTGCCCCAGCTCCTTCACCAGCTTCGGCAGGTCCCGGATGCGGCAGGCACCGTCCAGCAGACTGTATTCCGTGTGGACATGCAGATGGGCAAAGGCCATATTACGCCTCCTCCAGCATGTCGGTGAGGATTTCCGCCGCCGTTACGATCAGGCGGCCACAGTGGTCGCTGCCGGCCAGCTCCAGCGCCAGCTCCGACGGCTCCAGCTCCTGGGACCGCAGCAGCTCCCGGCAGTCCAGCCGGTGGAACCGCTCCGTAAAGCGCCGCTGGTACTCCTTCACCCGGGCGGTAACGGCGGCCCGGTCTGTGGGATCGGGGCAGGCGGTTCCCAGCAGCATCACCGGTGCGGACACTGCGCCGCAGATACTGCCGCAGCGGACGCCTCCGCCCATGCCGGCCCCCAGGGCCATGGCCTGGTCCACCGTCAGGCCCGCCCGGTCCCGGAAGGCGGCCAGCAGGCACTGGCTGCAATTGAGCCCCTGCCGCCGGTAGTCCATGGCGGCGTGACAACGTTCGGCTTTATTCATGGGATTCCCTCGCTTCCTCCATCAGTCTGCGCATACGATGATTCATGCAGGATTTGCTCACCGGCGGGTCGCTGCGCTCCGCTAATTGCTGCAATGACATTTCGGGGTTGTCCAGCCGCAGCTGCGCCGCCTGGCGCAGCTTTTCCGGCAGCAGAGCCAGCCGTCCGTTTTCCGCCAGGCGGCTGATGGCGGCGGTCTGCTCCAGGGCGGCGTCCACGGTTTTGTTGACGTTGGCCATGTCGCAGTTCATGGCCCGGTTGGCGCCGTTGCGGATTTCCTTATCCACCTTGGCGGTCATGATGTCCATGGCCGCCGCCGGGGCCCCGATGGTGGTCAGCAGATCCTCAATGTGCTCGGACTGCTTGAAATAGATGACGCTGCTGCCGCTGCGGCGGACGCTGTGGGGCACGAAGCCCATCTCCGTCAGCAGGGCCGACACCTCACGGCTGGCCTGCATGTGGGAGGTGGCCAGCTCCAGGTGATATCGCTTCTCCGGGTCCGTGACGCTGCCCCCGGCCAGAAAGGCCCCCCGCATAAAGGCGGTGCGGCAGCACTCATCCTCCAGCAGGCCGAAGTTCACATGCAGCACCAGACTGGGGTCATAGCCCAGCAGATCAACGATGCGGCGGAGCTTCTCCTGCCGGGTAATGCGGAAGATGAGCTTGTCCCGGGTGCCATCGGGCAGGCTGTCGAATTTCAGGGAAAATGCCCGCTGGAACAGTCGGGGCAGCCGGCCGGCAAACTCCGGGTTCTCCGTAATAATGCGCACCTCCGCAGAGGAGAAGGTGTTGCAGAACAGCAGCACCCCATAGGCCTCCGCCCGGGCGCAGCACTGCCGCGACACCGGCTGGCGGCACAGTTCGCTTTTGACTTTATAGGCAAAGGACTGCATGGCTGAGTCTCCTTTTATTTTTCCACTTGGTTGTGGGTGGCACGGCGGGGACCGGCGGTGACCACGCGGATATTCCGCTGGTTGTGCAGCTGTACCAGCTCCCAGGCCAGGTGGCCGGGGTTATGGCGCACCAGGCCGTTTTCCACCGTGGACACCGGGCGGCTGACGATCTCCACCCCCAGGGCCTCCACGGACTCCCGGTCGCAGAAAATGGGCTCTGCTCCCTCTTGGGCATAGCGCTGCACCACCGCCGGGGGAATGGGGGAGGAATTGGTCAGGCACAGGTCAAACAGCCCCGGGCAGGAGTGCTTGAACAGGGCGCGGATGTGGTCGGACACCGTGTAGCCCTCGGTTTCGCCGTCCTGGGTCATGACGTTGCAGACATAGACCTTCAGTGCCCGGGAGCGGCGGATGGCGTCCACAATGCCGTCCACCAGCAGGTTGGGGATGATGCTGGTATACAGGCTTCCGGGAGCCAGAACGATGACCTCCGCCTCCTCCAGGGCCTCCACAGCTGCCGGCAGGGCCCGGGGATGCTCCGGGATCAGCCGCACCCGGCGGATGCGGCAGTCCTGCTCCTTCTTGCAGCGGAAGATCCGGCTCTCGCCCACTACGCTGGCTCCGTTTTCAAAGGTGGCCTCCAGCTGCACGTCCGCCGTTGTCACCGGCAGCACCCGGCCGGTAATGGCCAGCACCTGACTCATGCTCTCCACCGCCCGGTCAAAGCTGGGCATAATGCCGTTGAGGGCCGCCAGGAACAGATTGCCGAAGCTCTGTCCTGCCAGCGTCCCCTCGCAAAAGCGATAGTGCATCAGCTGGGCCATCAGAGGCTCGGCATTGGCCAGAGCCTCCAGACAGCTGCGGATGTCTCCCGGCGGCAGCATTCCCAGGTCCTGCCGCAGCCGGCCGGAGCCGCCGCCGTCGTCCGCCATGGTGACAATGGCGGTGAGGTTCTTTGTATACAGCTTCAGCCCCCGCAGCAGCGTGGACAGACCCGTTCCGCCGCCAATGGCGGCAATGCGGGGCCCGTGCTCCGGGGCCACAGAATAGCAGCCGCCCATAAGCGCACCTCCTTACCGGGAGATATCCCGGTGATTTTCCGTGACCTGATATCCCTCGCGGGTGATGTAGGCCGCCAGCTCATGGGCCACGGCCACGGACCGATGGTGGCCGCCGGTGCAGCCGATGGCGATGACCAGGGCGGTCTTGCCCTCCTCGCTGTACAGCGGCAGCAGGAAGCCGATCATTTTCTCCAGCTGCTCCATGAACTCATGGGTCTGCTGGAAGGAGAATACGAAGTCCCGGACCTCCTGATCCAGGCCTGTCTTGTTTTTCAGCTCTGCCACATAATAGGGGTTGGGCATGAACCGCACGTCGAACACCAGGTCCGCTTCAATGGGGATGCCGTGCTTGAAGCCGAAGGAGAGTACGCTGACGTTGAGCCCGCCCCGGTCCGACGGGGTGCCGAACAGGTTCAGCAGCTCACTGCGGAGCTTGGCCGTGGATAGGGAGGAGGTGTCCAGCACAAAGTCCGCGTGGTCCCGCACCGGCTGCATCAGCACCCGCTCCCGCCGCACGGCCTCCTCGATGCTCAGACCCTTGGCCTGCAGAGGATGCATGCGCCGGGTCTCCTTATAGCGGTTGATGATGGTGGGGGTATCCGCCTCCAGAAACAGCATGCGGCAGTTGACACCGCTGGCCTTCAGCTGCTCCAGGGTGTCGATGAGCATGTCCGTGGGCTCGCCGGAGCGCACGTCGTATACCAGCGCCACCCGGTCATACCGGCCGCTGGAAGCGGCGCAGAACCCGGCGAATTTCATCATCATCTCCGCCGGGAGATTGTCCACGGTATAGTAGCCGATGTCCTCCAAAAACGAGGCTGCCCGGCTTTTGCCGCCGCCGGACAAGCCGGATATAATGAGAATTTCCATGTTATTTCCTCTTTTCCCGGGAAATTGCTTATTCACCCACGAACCGGACCTCCGGCTCCAGGCGGACGCCGTGGGCCCGGTATACGGCCTCCTGCACCCGGCGGATCAGCTCCTGCACGTCGGCGCAGGTGGCGTTGCCGGTGTTGATGACGAAGCCCGCATGCTTTTCGGATACCTGGGCGCCGCCCACCGTCAGGCCCTTGAGACCGGTCTGATCGATGAGGGTCCCGGCGAAATAGCCCTCCGGCCGCTTGAAGGTGCTGCCGGCGCTGGGCCACTCCAGAGGCTGGGAAGCCTTGCGCCGGGCCATTAGATCGTCCATCCGGGCCCGGATGGCGGCGGGATCGTCCGGGGTCAGGCGCACCACCGCACCCAGCACCACGGCGCCGTCGGCCAGAAACCGGCTGTGCCGATAGGCGAAGGCGGCCTCGGGGCCGGTCAGACGGCGGATGCCGTCGGGATACAGGGCGGTGACCTCCGTCACTACCTGGCGCATTTCTCCGCCATAGGCCCCGGCATTCATGCACACCGCGCCCCCCAGACTGCCGGGGATGCCGTGGGCAAATTCCAGCCCCGCCAGCCCCGCCTGCTGGGCATATACCGCCAGACGGCTCAGCAGCACACCGGCGTCGGCCTCCAGGGTCACATCGTCCAGACGGCGGATGCCGGTCATGCGCTCCGCCGTTTTGATGACCAGGGTGTCCAGCCCCCGGTCCGACACCAGCAGGTTGGTGCCCCGGCCCAGCAGAAACGGCTGCACGCCGCATTCCTCCGCCAGCCCCAGCAGGATCACCAGCTGCTCCCGGCTTTCCGGAAAGGCCATGCGCCGGGCCGGACCGCCGATGCGGAAGGAGGTATGGCGGCTCATGGGCACGTCATGCTCCACCGTCATGTCCGGCAGGTAATCCCGGAGCTTTTCATCCAATCGTTCATACCACTGCATAGCGTCCTCCCTCATATCCGTTTCTTCTTGCCCAGCAGCGCCGCGCCGATGATGCCCGCCTGATTCCCCAGCTGAGCCTTGACGATGCGTGTTTTCTTATCGGAGCTGCAGGGGATGGTCTCCTGCTCTACCAGCCGCTGCAGAGGGTGCAGCAGCTGCTCATCGGCCTCGTTGCTGACGCCGCCGCCGATGGCCAGAGTGTCCGGCTGGAAGATATTCACCACATTGGCGATGCCCGCCGCCAGATAGCCTATATACATGTCGCAGACCTGCCGGCCCACCGGGTCCCCCAGCCGGGCGGCCATAAAGGCCGACTGGCCGGACACATGACCGTCGTGCTCACGGATGACCTGGGCCAGGATGCTGTCGGGATTGTCCTGCAATGCCTGGGCGGTGAACCGCTTCAGAGCGCTGGCGGAGGCGTACTGCTCCCAGCAGCCCCGCCGGCCGCAGGGGCAGGGGAGACCCTGATAGTCGATGCAGGTATGCCCCACCTCGCCGGCCATACCGTTGCCGCCGTGGAAAATCTTGCCGTTGTGGATGATCCCGGCGCCGATGCCGGTGCCCAGGGTGATGGTAACGAAGCGTTTGCTGCCCTGCCCGGCTCCGGCGTAGTATTCCGCCAGGGCGGCGCAGTTGGCGTCATTTTCTACATACAGATGCAGTCCCAGCCGCCGCTTGAACAGCTTCCGCAGAGGAATGTTCCGCAGAGGCAGGTTGCAGGTATACACGATGGAGCCGGTGCGGATGTCCACCACGCCGGGGATGCCCGCCCCCACAGAGGCGATATCCTGCACCGCAATGCCGCCCTGGGCTGCCAGCTCCTCCGTCAGGGTCACCAGGGTGTCCGCCAGAACGTCCGGGTCCGATACCTCCCGGATCTTCATGCTTTTCACGGCCAGCAGCCGTCCGTTTTCATCCGTCAGCCCGGCCTTCAGGTTGGTGCCGCCGATGTCGATGCCGATATAGTTCATTGCTTCTCCTTGGCCTGCCGGGCCAGCTCATCCATTTTCTGGTCAAATTGCGTCATGAAGTCCCGGGCGGAGTTATAGCCGTACCGCATCTGGCGATTTTTCATGGCGGCGATCTCCACGATACCGGCCAGGTTCCGCCCCGGCCGCACGGGAATGGTGACATAGGGCAGCTGCACCCCCAGGATGGTGTAGGTATCGCCCTCCAGGCCCAGGCGGTCATAGAACTTACCGTCCTGCCAGGGCTCCAGATGAATCACGATCTCAATGTCGGAGTCAAACTGCACCGCGCCCATGCCGAACAGCTGCTGCACGTCGATGATGCCGATACCCCGGATCTCAATGTAGTGGCGGATGATCTCCGGGGCCGAGCCGTACAGCGAGTCGGAAATGCGGCGAATCTCCACCGCGTCGTCGGCTACCAGCCGGTGACCGCGCTTGAGCAGCTCAATAGCCGTCTCGCTTTTTCCGATGCCGGAGTCGCCGATCATCAGCACGCCCTGGCCATAGATGTTCATCAGCACGCCGTGGCGGGTGATCTGGGGGGCCAGGGCCCGGTTCAGATAGTCGATGATGTGACTGGTCAGCTCCACGGTGGTCTTTTCCGTCCGCAGCAGGGTCCGCCCGTGCTTGCGGGCAATCTCCATCAGTTCGGGAAAGATCTCCATATTCCGGGCCACGATCAGCGCCGGGATCTCGCAGCGCAGCAGGTCCTCGAATACCTTCCTCCGCTGCTCCAGGGGCATGGCCTTCAGGAATGTAAACTCCGCCTTGCCCAGAATTTGCAGGCGTTTGGGCTCAAAATAGTCGTAAAAACCCACCAATTGCAGGGCCGGACGGTTCACATCCGGAATGGTGATCATCCGTGTGTCATAATCCAGGCCCTTATATACGACCTCCAGGTCAAAATCCTTCACCAGCCGGCTGAGGCTGGCCGGGTCGCGTCTCACTTTCTCCATATACAGGTCCTCCATCCGGCCTTGCCGGTCCGCGCTTGCATATACTTACATTTATATGTTATTATATCGTATATACCCCTTTTTCGCAAGACCTACGACGCTGTCTGAATTTTTTTCGTTTTTTTGTCAAATAATGCTTGCATTTCGCCTTGCAATCTGCTAAGATATCTATTGCTTGTGATGTTGGCAGGCAAGTTTCTCACAGCAAGGAGGTGCAACGGATGGCAAAGTGCGAGTTCTGCGATAAGGGCGTGACCTTCGGTATCAAGGTTTCCCACTCCCACAGACGCTCCAATCGTCCCTGGAAGCCCAATGTCAAGCGCGTGAAGGCTATGATCAATGGTACGCCTCGCCATGTGTACGTTTGTACCCGGTGTCTGCGTTCCGGTAAAGTTACCCGCGCGATCTAAGCTCGGACAAACAAGACGGACCCTATGCCATGCGGCACAGGGTCCTTTTTCTTTCGGCAAGAAGGCGGGACACAGCGTCCCGCCTTTTGCCATGCAGTTATGCCTTCAGGCAGCGCAGGACCGCCAGAAGAATGGAGTAATACTTGCTGTCCGGCGTGTCGGCGCGGCTGGTGATGATCACGGGGCAGGACGCGCCGCAGATGGTACTGGCCATGGTCTTGCCGGCAATGTAGGTGATGGACTTATACAGCACGTTGCCGATTTCGATAAAGGGCACCAGCAGGATATCCGCCTGACCTGCCACAGGGTCATGGATGCCCTTGTGCTTCACGGACTCCATGGAAATGGCACCGTCCAGGGCCAGAGGACCGGACACCACGCAGCCGGGAATACCGCGCTTGGCGATTTCGGCGGCGGACACGGTGGAGGGCATCTTCTCCGTGACGTTTTCCACGGCGGAGAGAACCGCCACCTTGGGCAGCTCCACGCCCAGGGCATTGGCCACCGGCAGAGCGTTCTCTACAATGCCGATCTGGGTATCCACGTCGGGGGCAATGTTGATGGCGGCGTCGGTGATCATCATAAAGCGGCCTTCATACTCGAAAATGCCGCACTGGCTCACCAGACGGCGGCCGCTGGCAGGGATCAGACCGGTCTCCCGGTTCAGAATGGCCTTGGCGAAGCTGGAGGTCTGGAGAATGCCCTTCATGGGGATGTCCGCCTTCCCCTGGCGCACCAGCTCCACGGCGGCCTTGGCGGCGTCCAGCTCCGGGCCGTCAAAGTCCACGATCTCATATTCGGCGGGATCCTCGTTCATCTCCTGCAGCAGGGCCAGAATCTCGTCCTTCTTGCCCAGCAGGGTGCCGTCCACCACGCCCCGGCGATGGGCGTTGACCACGGCGCTGAGGGCGGGCTCGTCGTGGGCGTTGGCCAGAACGATGCGCTTTTTGTTTTTATGAGACAGGACATACGCTTCCAGTTCCTTAAAATTCGTGAACATATTCGTTCCTCCTATTTGACTTTTCCGTTTGGCTCCCATTTCACCGGGAACAAAACTATTATACAACCCCTTTTCGGCAAAAACAACCAAAAGTGCGGAATTTTTCTTTGCCATGCTGGCGAAAAATCCTTGCTATCCGTGGGCATTTCCTGTATACTTTACTACAATAAGGAGGGGCTGCTATGACCATCGAAAAAATCCTGTTTTACGGCATCATCATCGTGGGCGCCGCGCTGATCATTGGGCTGACGTACTATCGCATCGACTGGGCCCGCCACCCGGAGAAATACCAGGACCTGGTGGACCAGGCGGAGAAGGATGAGAAGGAGGCTGCTCAGCGACGTGCCATGCGCAGACTGGGCAGGAAAAAGAGAGGATAGACGAAAAGCGACCGGCTGCAAGGCCGGTCGCTTTTATACGGTCAGTTATTGTTTTCCGCCTGATCCAGTCCCAACAGCCGCAGGCCCCGTTCATTGAAGTAGGGCTTCAGCAGACTGTACGGCACCTGAAACGACTGCTCTCCGGCGGCGTAGGGGGCGATGGTATAGGGACTGAAGGCTACGGTGATGCCGCTGTCCTCGAAAATCAGGCACTGGTCCATCCAGGTCTGGAGGGTGTCCTGGTAATCCTCAAAGAAGCCCTTCTCACCGATCTGAGTCCAGGCATCACTCTTTTTTACCTGGTACAGCAGGCTCTCGGCCACAGCCGCCCGCATGCCATCCGCGTCGTCGGTCAGGTCCGTCATTTGAAGGGCCTGCCCGTTGTTCAGGTCAAAGCTCACCGCCAGCCGCCAGGAGTTGGGGTGCGCGCCGCCGGAATAGGAGCTGTAGTACATGCTGACGCACAGCAGCCGGGGACCGACCCAATAGTCGGTGGTGACCGTGTCGGAATACACATACTCCGGCTGCTCCCAGCGGGGGTCCGCGCCGTTGGTACCGGCATAGGAGGTTCTGGCCATCTCTGTAACGTCAGCCAGGAACTGAAGCTGGCTCTTGCGCCACTGCTCGAAATACCGGTTGATGCTGTCCGCCGTCTGGGTGGTGACAGTAAGGGTATTGCCGCCGTCCTCCGGCTCCAGCTGGAACACCTGATAGCTGCCCTTTGCCAGCAGCCGGTCATCCTCGGCATAATTCTCCTTATTCACCTGCTCCAGGCGGATGCTCCACTCCTGGGGCAGAGGGTTGGCTTTTTCCCCGGTATCCTTCGCCGGAGAGTCGGGGGGTTGCAGCTTGTCATCCGCCAGGGACAACATAGGTACGGCGCTGCATGCCGTCAGACACGCCGCCAGCGTCAGCAGCATGACCGCCAGCAATAAAACATACAGCTTCTTCATAGGTATTTCCTCACATGATCCATGGGGTGGCCCGCCAGTCTGTGCCGCAGATGCCCTGAGACAGGTCGGGATACGCCAGAGTATACAAATCGGTCCACCCGGCCTCCCGGGTAAACAGGGCCTGGGCCTGGGGGCCCAGACGGGACACATCGGCGGGCTTGGTCAGCACCGGCGCACCGCGCATCTGCCGCAGCAGGTCACAGCCCCGGCGGCTGGCGGCCAAAAGCCGCAGATAGGGAATATGCTCCGGCTCCGGCAGCTCCAGATATGCTGCCAGCAGCATCCGCCGCAGCCGGGCCAGGGGATAACGCCGGGTTTTCGCAGTTTCCAGCAGGCGGTCTATGTCCGCCGTCTGCCGCACCGCCCGGTAAAACCGGCGGTACAGTCCCTCGCCGCCGCCGTCGTAGGGAAGAAAGTCCTTCTCACCCATCCGCCGCAGCCGGGAGAGAATGGCCCGCTGACAGGCTCGCATATCCACCGGAGCCCGTCCTGCCGCCAGCTCCCGCCGCAGCACCGCCGCCGATTCCTCCGGCAGAAGGGCTATGGCCTCCTCCGTCTGTCCCGTCCGCAGGAGCCTGCGGATGTGGGAGGCCGGGGCAATGCCCTCCATCACGGGACCGTCGTGCTGCCCGCCTCTGCGCGGAAACGTTACCGGCTCCATGGGGAAGCCCGCCCGGCGCAGGGCCTTCAGGTATTCAATGGCCAGGATGTTGTTGGGCTGAGCCAGCAGCGCCGCATCCTGGGGCCCCAGCAGCTTTTCCACCGCCAGCTGCCGGCACCGGGCAAAGGTTTCGCCCCCCTCCAGCCGCTGCCGGACGGCATCCTGATATGCACTCCCGGACAGGCATGCTTCCACCCGGCGCAGAGCCTCCAGATCGCCGCACTCGCTGCCGAAGGCCAGGTGAGTCACCACCCCGGCTTTTTGCAGCAGCTCCACGCCGCCCCGGGCAAATCGCTCGGCTCCGGACACTGCCCAGGGGGTAGGCAGCTCCAGCACCAGGTCCGCCCCGTTCCGGACGGCCATTTCCGCCCGGGCGAACTTGTTCACGGCGGCAAACTCCCCCCGCTGGGTGAAGCAGCCGCTCATGGCGCACACCACCGGCCCCCGCTGCCGCAGCTGCTCCAGCATCCACCGGTGCCCCAGATGAAAGGGGTCGTATTCGCAGATCACACCGAAAACCGGCATGCTGTTCACCCCCTCCGGAAGATTACAAATAGTTACAAACCAGTTACAATTTCACAACGATTTTTCCGGCATTTTGTGCAGCGCGCAAAAAGATAATCATCACACTGTTCAAAACTGAGCATTTGGTTCATTTCTGGCTTCATTATACCTCATTTTTGGAAATTTTGCAATCCTCTTGACAACTCCCCCTGGGAATCCGTACAATATAGGTGAAAAATATGATTTATTGGGAGGAAACCAATTATGAAGATCGGACTCGTATACGCCATGACCGGTGAGATCGAGAGCCTGCTGACCCAGGAAAACGCCCAGCCGCTGCAAACCGTGGCCGGGGTGCCTTTTTACCGGATCCGGCCCGACGTCATCGCCTGCGCCGGCGGCGTCAGCAAGGTCAACGCCGCTATGGCCACCCAGCTGCTGATCAGCCTGTATCAGCCGGATCTGGTGCTTAACGCCGGGGTAGCCGGGTGCTTTGAGGATATGCCCATTGGCTCCATCGTTCTGGCGGAGGGCTTTTTGCAGCACGATGTGGATACCAGCGCCCTGGGCGACCTTGTGGGACTGGTGTCCACGGTGAACCGGGTGCAGTTCCCTACCAGCGACCTGGACCGGGCCAAGGCCGCCATGGACCGGGTGGGCGTGCCATACCGCACCGGCTGGGTAGCCACCGGCGACTGGTTCGCCACCGACACCCCCCGGGCCCATTGGATCGCCGACACCTTTCACCCGCTGCTGTGCGATATGGAGGGCTGCGCCGACGCCCAGGTGTGTCTGCGCAACGGGGTGCCCTTCATGTCCGTCAAGTCCGTGTCCGACTGTCTGTTCGAGCACCACGACTTTGTGTTCAATTTCCCAACCGCCATGCGGGATCTGAACCGGGTGGTCATGGCCTTTGTGGACCGGCTGGAGGCGTGACATGGAAAAAATTGCCAGCTTTACCGTGAACCACAATGTGCTGGTGCCGGGTCTGTATCTGTCCCGGCGGGACGGGGAGGTCTCCACCTTCGATCTGCGCTTCAAAAAGCCCAACACCGGCGACCTGCTGACCAATGCCCAGCTACACTCCGTGGAGCACATTATTGCCACCCTGCTGCGCAATAGCCCGGAAAGGGATGCCGTGATCTATTTCGGCCCCATGGGCTGTCAAACGGGCTTTTACTTCCTGTTCGACAGCCGCCGTCTGACGGATGCGGAGGCCATCGCCCTTTTGCAGCGGGTGTTCACCGCCGGTGCAGCCTATGACGGCCCCATGCCCGGCAAAAGCGCCGCAGAGTGCGGTAATTACCGCAACCTGGACGCAGCCCTGGCCCGGGCGTGCTGCGCCTTTTACGCGGACGTGATCCGCCGCTGGACACCGGAGGACCTGGTTTATCCGGAGGCCTGAATTTCTCTCGGAAAGGGCGAAAACCGGACAGACTGCTATAAAGGATGCCCTCTTGCCAAAATCGCCGTCGTGGGGTATAATACCCTCCGGAATACACAAAAGGAGCTTTTATACCATGACTTATACCTATACGCCCCGGGGCGTCTGCTCCCGGAAAATGACTGTGGAGCTGGAGAACGGCGTGATCAAGAGCGTCAATGTGGAGGGCGGCTGCAACGGCAACCTCCAGGGCATCAGCCGGCTGGTGGTGGGCATGGACGCCCAGGAGGCCATCCGGCGCATGAAGGGTATCCACTGCGGACCCAAGCCCACGTCCTGTCCGGACCAAATGGCCCACGCGCTGGAGGAAGCTCTGGCCCAGGCGGCCAAAAAGGCATGACCACGGAGACCTTTTTTCAGCTGCACTATCACCTGACGGATACGGAGGGGCTCTTTGACCTGGCTCAGGGGATCGCGGTCCAGCGGCGCAGACTGAAAAAGCATGACGCCCGATGCCGCAGCTTCCGGTGGTTTTCCCGGCGGCTTCTGTGGCAGGGGGCCGTCCTGCTGGCGCTGGGAGCCGTTTTGCTGTGGCTTACGGCCAGCCTGGCGCTGGGCCGGGCGTCCGGCGCGCTTACGGGGCTGTGCTTCGGCTGCGGGGTGCTGGAGCTGGTGCTGTGCGCGCTTATGCAGCGGAATTACCGGCGGGGCTGGCGGCAGTTTCAGCAGCAGAACGATCCCGATGGGTGCATTCTGTTTGACGGCGGCGGTATCCGGGAGGAGAACCGGAAGGGGAAGCCCACCCATTTCGACTGGGAGGATTGGGACGTGGCCGTGGTGACTCCCAGGGTCATCGTGCTGACCTTCCGTGTTCCCGTGCTGCTGTTTTTCCCCTATACGGAGGAAGCGGCGATCACAGTGGCTCATGCAGCCCGGGCCTTCGGCAAGGAGGATGCGGTGGTTTACCGGCAAAAGATCTGAATCGCCTGAATATGCTGAGACAGCCGCCCTTCGGGGCGGCTGTCAGCTTGTCAAAAATCCTTTTTGACAAGCTGAGCAAGCATTTTCAGAACTTTCATGAAAGTTCTGAAAATGCGGTGATTGAAAACGAAAGACACCCCAGATGGGTTTCTTTCGTAACTATCTTCCTTTCCGAAGGCGGAGACAAACCTGCTTTTTTGACAGGCTGAGCCGCCCTTCGGGGCGGCTGTTTCTTCTTGTAATGCCGGGAAGATTTTGCTACAATGGGAAAAACAGGCAAGGGAGGCGAGTGCATGGAGGCATACGCGGCATATCGGGTGCTGATGGTGGAGGATGACCGGGGCATTGCCCAGGCGGTGCAGACCCAGGGAGAGCTGTGGAATTTACAGGTGCGGCAGGTCCGGGATCTGCGGCACGTCATGGAGGAATTTGCGGAATTCGATCCCCATCTGGTACTGCTGGACATCGGCCTGCCCTGCTTCGATGGGTACCACTGGTGTACGGAGATCCGGCGGGTATCCCGGGTTCCGGTGATTTTTATCTCGTCGGCGGCGGACAATATGAACATCATCATGGCCATGAACCTGGGCGCTGACGACTTTATCACCAAGCCCTTCGATCAAAGCGTGCTGATGGCCAAGATTCAGGCCCTGCTGCGCCGGACCTATGACTTCGGCGCGTCGGCCCCGGTGCTGGAGCATCGCGGCGCGCTGCTGAACACCGGGGACAACACCCTGACGTATCAGGGACAGCGGGTGTCCCTGACGAAAAACGAGTACCGCATCCTGCTGTGTCTGATGCAGAGCAAGGGCCGGGTGGTGAGCCGCGAGAAGCTCATGGAGCGCCTGTGGGAAACCGACAGCTTCGTGGACGAAAATACCCTGACGGTGAACATCGGGCGGCTGCGGAAAAAACTGGACGCCGCAGGACTGCCGGGATTCATTACCACCCGGGTGGGCCTGAGCTACATGGTGGGGTGACGGCCATGGTGCGAAGCTATCTGCGGCAGCGCCGGGGCGTGCTGCTGACTTTCCTGCTGTTCGGCGGTCTGTTCGCCGTCACGTTCGCCCTGTACAGTCTGCCTGTCCAGGCGGTGGCATACCCGTTTTTGCTGTGTGCCGTGGCCGGGAGCATCCTGCTGGCGGCGGATTACCGCCAGGCCCTTCGGCGGCACCGGCAGATGGAGCGCGTACTGCGGCTGCCGGACGAGATCGCTGCGTCCCTGCCCCCGGCAGACACCGTGGAGCGGGAGGACTACCGGCAGCTTGTGGCCCTGCTGGAGGAAAGCCGCCGACAGATACAGTCCCAGGCCCAGCGTCGGTACGGCGACATGGTGGACTACTATACTCTCTGGGCCCACCAGATCAAAACGCCCATTGCGTCCATGCGGCTGACGCTGCAGAACGAGGACTCCGACCTGGCCAGGTCCCTGTCCGGGGATCTGATGCGGGTGGAGCAATATGTGGAGATGGTGCTGGTATTCCTGCGGCTGGACAGCAGCACCACGGACTATGTCATCCGGCGGCACAGCCTGGACGACATTGTGCGCCCGGCGGTGCGGCGCTTCGCCGGGGAATTTATCCGCCGGCGGCTGCGGCTGGAATACCGGCCACTGGACCACACCGTGGTGACTGACGGCAAATGGCTGGGCTTTGTGGTGGAGCAGGTGCTGTCCAACGCCCTGAAATACACCGCCAGCGGCTCCGTGACCATCGCCATGGACGGAGATGACCTGTGCATCCGCGACACCGGCATGGGCATCGCGGCAGAGGACCTGCCCCGGATCTTTGAACAGGGCTTCACAGGGGTCAACGGGCGGCGGGACAGGCGGGCCAGCGGCATCGGGCTGTACCTTTGCCGCCGGATCTGCGGAAACCTGGGACACACCATCCGGGCCAGCTCCGTTCCCAACCAGGGGACGGAAATTCGCATCGGTCTTGGGCAAAAGAAAACGTTGCCGGAGTAGAAATCAGATACAATTGCAAACAAAAACACGACATCCCGGCCGGGGTGTCGTGTTCTTTTATCTTAGCATTTTTCTATACACAAAACAACTAAAAATTTACACAAAATTAACACTTAAAGATTGTCCATTATGCCATCTTGCAAGATGAAAAACAGAGGTATATAGTATGAAATGTGATTTTTCGACGCACAATTTCACAGAATCCATGTTCACTCCGGAAAAAGCCAACTTTTTTCGGATTTCGTTTTTTCGTAGAAAATTGCAGAGGCGCCAAAACCGGGCGTTTAGAACCTGTTAAAGGCAGATCAGAGGAAAAGGGGGCGGGATCATGACACGAGACGATGCGGTTTCCCGGCTGTGCGACGTGTACGGCGGCAGCTTTGACATCACCCGATGCGGGGAAGAGGAGCTTCCTCTGACGGCGAAGATGGACTTTTATGTCCACAACTCCAAATATGTGCTGTCCAAGAAAGCCAAGCTGTGGGAGGCCAACAGCTTTGAATATGTGTATCTGTTCAGCGTTCCGCACCTGACGAAGGAGATTTATCAGCAGTGCGAGCTTCTGGCATACGAACAGGGCATGGCCCGCATCCAGCCTGGCCCCAACCACATGTATACCTATATCTCCGCCATCTTCCTGTGCGACTCCTGCGACCCGGAGGCCCGGAAGGCCCTGAAGCGGTGCCACCGGTATCAGAGCTTCCGGCTGTCGTATTGGGGATGGATGGATTTTCACACCGCTCTGGTGGTGCTGCCGGAGGAAGCGGTCAGCACCAACGCCAGCGGACACAGTGCAGCGCAGGTGCTCAAAAGAGCCCTGTTTCATAAGCAAAAGAGAAAATTATTTCGAAAGGAGAGAAGTTTATGAATGCTGCTTTGTTCCTGATCATTGGCGTTGTCGTGCTGATCGTAGGATATATTTTCTACGGCGGCTGGCTGGCCAAGAAGTGGGGCGTGGATAACTCCCGCGTCACCCCTGCCCATGAGCTGGAGGACGGTAAGGACTACTGTCCCGCCAAGGCTCCCGTTCTGATGGGCCATCACTTTTCCTCTATCGCCGGCGCAGGCCCCATCAACGGCCCCATCCAGGCCGCTGTGTTCGGCTGGGTTCCCGTTATGCTGTGGGTCCTGATCGGCGGCATCTTCTTCGGCGGCGTCCATGATTTCGGCGCCCTGTTCGCCTCCATTCGCCATAAGGGCGAATCCATCGGCGAGGTCATCGGCGACGCCATCGGCGCCCGGGCCAAGAAGCTGTTCATCATCTTCGCGTACCTGACCCTGATCCTGGTGGTGGCTGCCTTTGCCTCCATCGTGGCCAACACCTTCAAGGCCACCTATGTGGACGGCGTGCTGGATAAGGCCGCTTCCGCCGCCAACGCCTCCACCGCCATCATCTCCATCATGTTCATCCTGATGGCCATCATCTTCGGCTTCTTTGTCTATCGCCGGAATGCGCCTCTGGGTATTTCCACCGTCATCGGCGTCATCGGCATTGCCGTGTGTATGTACATCGGCCTGAACTGGCACCCCATCTATCTCAGCGGCAACGTCTGGATGATCATCGTTGGCCTGTATATCGCCATCGCATCCGTCACCCCCGTGTGGATCCTGCTGCAGCCCCGTGACTATCTGAGCTCCTTCCTGCTGTATGCCATGATGATCCTGGCGGTCGTGGGCATCATCGGCTGCCACCCCGACGTGGATATGCCTGCCTTCACCGGCTTCTATGATACCCTGGCTCCCTCCGGCACCTCCCTGGGCTACATGTTCCCCGCTCTGTTCGTGACCATCGCCTGCGGCGCCGTGTCCGGCTTCCACTCCTTGGTGGGCTCCGGCACCACCGCCAAGCAGCTGGATCAGGAAAAGGACGCCAAGCCCATCGCTTACGGCGGTATGCTGATCGAGTGCGCTCTGGCCCTGATCTCCGTCTGCGCCGTTGGTTACATCTGGGCGCAGTACGCCGACGGCACCACCGTGACCCCCACCGTGGTGTTCGCCACCGGCCTTGCCTCCATGTTCTCCAAGGTGTTCGGCGCCGGCTGCTACAACGTGGTGTATTCCATGCTGATCCTGGCCGTGTCCGCCTTCTGCCTGACCTCCGTGGATACCGCTACCCGTCTGGCCCGCTACATGTTCCAGGAGTTCTTCACCAACCCCGGCGAGACCCGCGAGACCATGCCCGGCTGGAAAAAGGTCCTGACCAACCCCTATGTGGCCACCGCTATTACCGTGGTTGCCGGTGTGGCTCTGGGTATGACCGGCTATGCCAAGATCTGGGCTCTGTTCGGCGCTGCCAACCAGCTGCTGGCCGCCCTGGGTCTGCTGGCTGTGTGCTGCTGGCTGGGCAAGGTCGGCCGCAACAACAAGATGTTCTACTTCCCCATGTTCTTCATGCTGATCGTGACCCTGACCTCCCTGGTGTTCACCATCAAGGCCCAGTTTGCCGGTATCGCTGCCGGCGGCGAGGGTGTTGCCTGGTTCTACATCCGCGCGATCATCGCCATCCTGCTGGTGGTTCTGGCCATCGTGCTGGTGGTGGAGGGCATCCAGGCCCTGTCCCGCAACAAGAAGGCTGCCGCCGCCAAGTAACGGCCGCGTGACAAACGTATAGAGACAATAAGGCCCGCGCCCGGCAGCTGCCGGGCGCGGGCCTTCGGCCTGCCGGGGAAATCAGCCGCTGCGAGACCGGCCCGCAGATTGGCCGCAGGCCCCACATCCACCGTTGGGCTGTCGGACGTATGTTCCTTAACCGTCGGGCCTGCAGAGATCGGCTCCTCTGGGGCGAGGATCGTACGAAGTATTTTTTTGCGGCATACACGCCCAACGGAAGCCTCATGGGGGGCGCTGCCGTGAAAAAGAGATCGCCTCCGCCTTTTGGAAAGAAAGATCGTTGCGAAAGAAACCCGTCCGGGGAGTCTTTCACTTTCAATCACTGCATTTTCAGAACCTTTATGAAAGCTTTGAAAATGCGCGGGTCGGAGCGAAATCTCTTTTGTCAAAAAAGGCACCGCCCTTTTTTGACAAGCTGAGAGGAGGCCCCGGACTTTTGTCCGGGGCCTCCTCTTTTATGCAGTTGAGAGTTCGGCGGAAGCCGTCACAGCCAGTTGAGCGGGACTGTGTGGTTTCGGTTGACTTTTCAGCGGGCCTTGCGCTTCAGGGTGACGGTCATGGGGATCATCACCACGGTGAAGGAAGCAGCCAGAACCCAAACGATGATGCTGCTGGTGTCGCCGGTCTTGGGGGCGTCGGGCTTGCCGGGCTCCTCGGGCTTGCCGGGGTTCACGGGATCGGGATTCTCGGGCTGGGCAACGCCCTCATAGGCCGTCTCAGTAAGGCTGCGGGAGAAGATGAAGTTGCTGATGAAGGTGTACTCGTCGGTCTGGTGAATCTTGTGGTTCAGGACGTTGGCAAACAGGGCCATGTCCAGCTTGCCGCTCTGATACTCGAAGCCCACCACGCCGTTGTTGTACTGGTTGAACTGCTCGGTCAGCTTATCGTCCGTCAGGCAGATGCAGCCCTGCAGCGGGGTCTTGCCGGCATTCTGCACCAGAACGGTAGCGCCTTCGGGAATCTTGGTGAACCAGTTGGTGCCGTACTCGTACATCACGTCGTCAGCTTCGTTGATGTAGCTGGCGTTGACCAGGGTGTTGTTGGGATACACCACGCGGCCCAGGAAGTCGGTGCCCATGGTGCAGGAATCGAGCTTCACACCCAGACCCAGCAGGAAGTTGCCTTCTCCCATGAAAGCAGTGGCGCCGTAGGCCATATAGGGAGTACCGGCCTTCACAGCGCCCAGGGCCTCATCGCTGAGCTTCTGGGAGCCCACGATGACGTTGGCCTTGCTCAGGTCCTCGGTCATGGTGAAGCCCATGGCGGTCAGAGCCAGCCAGTCGAAGCGGTAGTTGTAGGAGCCGGAGCGCAGGGTGGTCTCCACATAGCCGGAGGTGTTATTGGCAGGCTTGCCGGGCAGGAACACCAGAGGATTCAGGATCACGGCGGCCTTGTAGTTCGCGCCGTACACGCCGGTGGCAGTGATAACATAGTCCTTGGCGATGGTGAGGAAGTCCTCGTAAGAGCAGATGAAGTTGCCCTTCTCGTCGCCCTTGGTGATCATGGCAACGGTCTTGCCGGCCCGCAGCAGCGCGTTGACAGCGGCGGCGGAATCGTTGGACACATTGTCGATGATGACATCGGCATTCTCCACGCCCTCAAACTGAGCGGCGAAGGTGGCCAGATAGGTCACGGCCTTGTCATAGCTGATGGTCTCGGGGCAGGCAGCCATAATGGTCTTGTAAGCGGCGGGCTCGGCCACGATGATGCGGTCATAGCCGCGGGCGTTGCTGCGCTGGGCAAAGCTCTCGGAATACAGGCCCCGCCATACGTTGATGAAGGTGCCGTCAAACAGCTGGCTGTTGGCCAGGGAGCGCTTGGCCTGATACATGGACACCACCATGGTGCCGGCGGGATAGGTCACGCCGTCATAGGTGAACTCCTTGGAGGCCACGTTGACCTTCACGTCGTTGCGGGTCAGATACTTCATCTCAACGGCGGCGTCATACAGGTTCTTCTGGTTGGCGCTGTCCATGGGAATGATGTAGCACTCGGGATAGAAGTTGCCGTTCTGGCCCTCGCCGTCATACACAGGGCGCATCAGGTCCGCCTGCTCGCCGATCCGGTCGTACTGGTCCACATACCAGGGAGCCACGAACTCGTTGGAGTTGGTGTTGTTGACGCCGCGGGAGAACAGCTTGGCCTGGGTGGTCAGCATGTCGATCTTATGGTTCTGGATGTACATCGCCTGGGTCATCAGACCGTAAGGCACCACCAGCTCGGAGCTGACGTCGCTGTACACGGGCAGCTCCCAGGTGATACCGGCGGTACCGATCAGGACGGGGAACTGGGAGCCGTAGGCGGTGGTCATGTCATCCCAGGGTTCGGTCCAGGCCACACCGGAGGGGGAATCCTTGTCTACCTGCAGGAAATCACGATAGGGCATCTCAAAGCTGTTGTGGTCGGGGTTGTTGGCAATAGCGCCCATACCCACGGCCTCGCCCAGCTGGATGAACTGCTTGGCGATCAGGTCGTACTCATAGTTGGGCTCGTGAGGAGGCGTGCAGGGCTCGATGAGCATGGCCTCCACGCGGCCGTGGATCTCGGTGAACACCATGGGGTTGAACTTGTTCACCAGGGCCATAGCGTTGGAATCCTCAAACAGGGTCTGGTTGGCCTCGTCGCGGTTGGGGTCATAGCCCTGGCTGGTGGTACGGGTCATGTGCTCGTAACCCTCGATATTCTGCTCGGGAACGATGACCATGAACACGTCGCCCAGCAGCTCCTTGACGTTGACCTCATTATTCTTAACGTTGTAATACTCCTCCAGGTCCAGCTGGCCGGAATACAGGCTGCCGTTGGCCTTATAGCCATTCTCGCCGCGGATAAAGCCAATGTAGGAGGCAAAATCCTTGATCTGCTCGGGAACGGCTACGCCCTGCTTCGCCATCTCGGCCTTCAGCTGGGCCTGACCGGCCTCGGTGAAGCCCTCCAGGGTGTTGACGCTGATGGTCTCATTCTCCAGCAGGAGGTGGGCAAACTCCAGGATACCATTGACGGCGGCATTCTCGTTGGAATGAACGTTGGAGGCGAACATGGGGACCCGCAGATCGTCAAAGTCGCCGTTGGCCAGCTTGGTCAGCGCCAGGTCGGGGTCGGATTCCACCAGGTCGGTGTATGCCAGCCACTTGTCCACGGACTCCTTGGAGTCGGCAACGATCAGATAAGGCATGTCGTAGCCGTCCACGGTGGTCTGGCCCATGGACTCCTTGGCCACATACAGGTCGGTATCCGTGGCGGCCAGGGCGTCGATGTCGTCATACAGCTCATACACGGTACGGAAGCTGTCATAGGGAACAATCTTGGTGTGAATGGAGCCTACCGCCTTGTCACCGGCGGTCACATTCAGGGTATAGTAGCCGCACAGATCCAGATACGCACCGCCGTTGCTGTGGGGGGCGCTGAAATCCACGTTGCCGGAGCGGTTGCCGAAGTAGCAGTTGATGTCGATCCACAGCTTCAGAGTGACCTTGCCCGCCTCATCGGCAGACATGCCCGTATCCGTAATGCGGAACATGTTCTGGGGCTGCTTGTCCTGCTTCCACTGGGTCATCCAGGTGTCCAGAGCACCGCCCTGGTAGGGATAGGGGAACTTTTCGGGGTCCAGATAGCCGCGGGTGCTGTCGCGGTCCAGGGACAGGGTCAGGCCGCCGTTCATAGCGGTACCCAGCTCTTCCGCCGTCATGTTGGTAGGAACGGTGACCTCCACCTGGGCATTCTCCGCCAGGGAGATCTGCCAGTCGATGTCGGTGTATGCGGGATAGGTATTTGCCAGGGACTTGCCAGGGGCACGAGTGTCCTTCGCCACGTCTGCAACACTTGCAAACGCAGATGCGGGGAATACGAGAGCGAGGATCAGGACAAACGCCAGGATCTTCGTCGTCAGACGGGATCTTTTGTGCTGCATAGTTTTCTCCTTTTCTTCTCTTTCTTTTCCATGGTGGTCCTTGGTGGTCGTTCAGCGGGAGCTGCCGCTCCGCTCCCGGGCCTGCCGCCAACTGCTCCGGCCTGCCGGGAAACCGGCGCTGCACTTTTCCCTGCTGAATCGTTGATTTCAGCTTAACATGCCTCGTCAGTGTTGTCAACCTGTACAGACATAGGCAGTATTGCAGAAAATACTTTGTGCAATTTGGTTATTCTGCTGCTATGCTTTCCAATCATATATTCGCACAGATACATGATGATGCTTCAAACAGTCGACCATGCGTTCCACTATCCATGGCAATTTTGGGCTATTTTCCTCACTTTGTCCCAAAAAACTTCTATAATTGTCAAATTCCGCTTTTATATCCACTAAAAATTCCTGCATGTACTCAGGAATTTGACCCCATTTTCGTATGCAGAAAGTGAATGGACGATTTTTCAACATATAGAGAGTTCTCTCTGCACTATGCCAGGTAAGGAAAAGCTTACCTGATCTTCGGCTTGCGGGGCTTGCAGTCCACATGGAAAAACCGCCTCAGACGATCCTGCTGGATCGCCTGAGGCGGTTCTTTATTTCTCCCGCAGCATCCGGAGTACGCGCCGGAGGGAAGGCGGGTTCCCCTTATACAGGGACATCAGCCGGTATACACGGCCTGCCAGGGCCGTCAGCAGTCCGGCGCAGGCGACCACCAGCACCAGGGACACAAGACCCCCCATCAGGGACGTCTGCCCCAGCAGGACCCGGCTGGGCGTTACCAGCACGGCGGTGAACGGCACATAATCCAGCCACCGGGCAGAGGAGGTCATGCCGTCCATGTCCCCGGCGAACATGCAGCACAGGAAGCTGGCCACCAGCACCAGGGAAAACAGCACGTTGGTGCTGGACAGATCCTCGACCTTCCCGGCCAGGGAGCCGCCGATGGCGGACAGACTGCAATACAGCAGGAAGCCTGCCAGCAGCAGCCCAACGGCCTCCAGCATAGCCGGAACACTGAACAGACCCGCCAGCCGGCCCGCACCGCGCAGCACCTCCAGCAGCGGCAGCGTTATGCCGGGGGCCGTCTGCCGGGCCAGAGCGCCGCCGGCGGCGAAGCCGCCCATCAGGCTCAGAATCCATACGGCCAGCTGCAAAAGCCCCGCCAGAGCCGTGGCCAATACCTTTCCCAGCACCATGGCCGTGGGCTCCACGGACACCAGAAACAGGTCCATGAGCTTGGAGTTTTTTTCCAGGAGCACGCTGGCCGCCGTTCCCTGGCCGTACAGCAGTACCAGGAAGTAAAGAAGCATCAGCGACACAAAGGGCAGCACCATGGACAGCACATCGGCCGCCTGACCCTCGCCGGTGCGCCCACCGGTGACGGACACGTCCACGCGGACCGTCAGCAGCTCCTGCTGCCGGGACGTCAGCCCGGCGCTGTCCAGGACGTCCTGGTCGTAGCTTTCCCAGGCCGTCACATTCTGATCCGGGGCGGCATTTTTCTGGTGCTGTGCCGCTGCTGTCAGGGAGACCATGGGGATGATCAGGAACGCCAGAGCCAGCAGCAGGGTAGTAGTGCGCCAGCCCTTCTGGCGCACCTGCTGGATCAGGGTGAAGGAAAACACCCGGCCCATGCCTTTGTATTGTTTCATCGCGCAGCGCCTCCCTTCGCCATGGAAAATACCTCACGCCATTTTACCCGGCTGCCCCGGTGGACGATGAGGCCCGCATATACCCGGGCAGCCAGCGTCAGCAGCCCGAAGATCACAGCCGCCTGGATAAGCCAGGACAGAAGCACCAGCCAAATGGACACATTGCCGCAGGCAAACTGCACCGGCGCGCAGAAAATGCTCAGCACCGGGCACAGGGCGGCAAATACCGCCACCGTTCCCGAGGGCACGCCGCCTACCACGCAGGAGGTCAGATACCCGGCCATGGTCAGCAGCATCACGGGTCCCGTGGCCTCGCCGGCCTCCTCCATGCCGGAGCAGCAGGCGCCGGCCACGCCGCCGATGATGGACATGGTCAGGTAACCAAGCGCCAGCGACACCAGCAGCACCGCCAGCAGGCTCACCAGGTGCCAGACATCCGGCGCCGCCTGGGGCAGCGCCGCCAGCACACCGGACAGCTGCCGGTGCAGGACATCGGAGCCCATCAGCGCAGCCGTCAGGCCGCAGGACACCCCGAAGCCCGCCAGCATAGCCAGCAGCCAGCCGAAGGTGAACGCCATCACCGCCAGAATCTTTCCGGCCAGCAGGGCCATGGGCTTTACGCTGACCAGCAGCAGCTCCACCAGCCTGGAGTCCTTTTCCTCCACCACGGCCCGGATCACATAGGACGCACTCATCAGGCACACCATCATAGCCAGGATGGAGTACCCATACTGGACCCAAAAGCGGCTGCCGTCAAAATTTTCCTCCGGCAGGGGGGAGCCTTCCAGCTGAGCCAGCTGCTGCGCCGTCAGCCCCGCCGCACGGACGCAGGCATCCCGGATCGCCGTCTGCACGGCGTCTGCCAGCAGCCGCAGCTCGCTCTGGTCCACGTCGTCCGCACCGCTTACCGCCACCTGATAGCCGGTGACGTCACCGCTGACGGTGACCACGGCGTCGGGGTCCTCTGCGCCGGCGGAAAAGACCGTATCCGCCCAGTAGGAAGCTCCGGAAAAATCCAGGTCCAGAGCGGTGCGGTTTTCCAGCCGCACCGCCGTCAGGCTGCTGGTATCCGATACCTCCGGAGACTCGCCGCGCATCAGCGCCGTCAGCGGCATGCTCACCGCCGCCAGCAGCACCATGAGAAGCAGCGTTATCCGGTTTGCATTGCTTTTCAGCAGCTGCGACAGAGTGAAGCGGTATACCTGGCCGGTTCCGGACAGGTCACGCATCAGACTCACCCCCTACGGTTTCCACGAAGATCTCGTGCAGCGACGGCTCACGCAGGTTGAACAGCACCACCGGTACTCCTGCCTGGGTCAGCCGGGCCAGCAGACCGTTGGCCTGCTGCGCACCGGTGACCTTCAGCTGATACTCAAATTCCTTCTGTGTGACGATCTGCGCCCCGCATTCGGCAATGTACGGCGCCGGGTCCGATTCGGTTTTCAGCTGCAGATGCACCCGGCCATAGCTGCGCTTGATATCGTTGAGGTGGCCCTGCAGCACCGTTTTGGACCGGTCCAGAATGGTCAGGTCTGTGCAGAATTCCTCCACCGTGGCCATCTGGTGGCTGGACATAATCAGGTATTTCCCGGCTGCGATCTCCTCGCGGATGATTCCCTTGAACAGGTCCGCGTTAATGGGGTCCAGGCCCGACAGAGGCTCGTCCAGGATCAGCAGCTCCGGGTCCGACAGCAGGGCCGCCATCAGCTGGATCTTCTGCTGATTGCCCTTGGACAGCTGGTCCGGACGCTTGGGCATTTCCCGCTTGGCCCCGCCGCCCAGCATGCTCCGCCGCCGGCCCATCAGCGCCGCCTCAGGCTTTGCCGCGTTGGGGTAGAGGTATTCCGTCACCTCCAGGCGCTCCGCCCAATAGCGGATGCGGCGCTTGGCCTCCGCCCGGGGCACGTCCCGCAGGGACGCGAAGTACAGCAGCTGATCCATCAGCGCATACTTGGGGTACAGCCCCCGCTCCTCCGCCAGATATCCCACGTTGCAGCGGCTGATATCCAGAGGCTCTCCGTTCCACAGCACCTGCCCGCCGTCCCGGGACAGCATGTTCAGCATCATCCGGATGCTGGTGGTCTTTCCCGCACCGTTGGTGCCCAGCAGGGCGTATACCCCCGGCTGGGACATGGCAAAGGACAGATGGTCTACCACCACCTTGTCCCCGTACCGTTTCGTCAGGTCCTTTACGACCAGGCTCATTGTTCTTCCTCCTCCCAGAATAATTCGTCCAATGTTTTACCCAGCGCCCGGCAAATGGAGATGCACAGGCGGATGGTGGGGTTATAGTCCCCCTTTTCGATGGCGTTGATGGTCTGCCGGGACACGGACACCAGGTCCGCCAGCTGCTGCTGGCTCAGATCCTTGGCGGCCCGGGCCGATTTCAGGCGCAGATTCTTCATGCCTCCGCGTCCTCCTGCTCCTCCCGCTTCTGGCGGCGCAGACGGACCAGCATGCACACGAACATCACCCCGAACAGCACCCCGCAGGCCGGGGACAGCGCGTTCCAGGTCAGCAGTCCGTCCTCCACCAGGTCCCCGCTGCGCAGCTGCAGGAGGAAGTTGGGAATCTGGCACAGCACCACCGCGCCGAACAGCCACAGATAGGTTCGGGGATTCTGGGCCACGGCGAAATACGCGTCCTTCCGGACGCAAGCCACGATGAACACCCCGATGGACAGAAAGATCAGCATCCACGCCGACACCCCGGGCTTGGCCCAGGGGCCCCAGATGGCCTCCACCCCGGTGTTGACGGCCAGGCTGAGCATCAGCGTCAGAAACGCCCAGCGATAGGCCACCCCCCGGGCGGCCATCTGCCGCTCGTCATATTCCGGCTTGGGCCGGCCCTGTTTTTTTCGCACCGCAGCCATAACGGCTATGACCACGGCTGCCGAGCCGATTCCTACCAGAACTCCTGCCACATATGGATCCATAACGACCGCTCCTTTCTCAACTCGCTGGTATCCTATCACATAGCAGACAATTTGTCAAGTATATATTACAAAAAATATGGTGTGAATAGCATTTTGACAGGTGACACTTTTGTAATCGACAGGAGACACGGCTTTGGATATAATGAGGATATCCCACAAAGGAGGTTCTTGGATATGAAGAAAAAGCAATGGCTCCTGATCCCCCTGTGCCTGGTCCTGCTGGCGGCGGCATATTTCCTGCTGCGCAGCCGTATTCCCCAGCGGTGGTACACCGCCGATGAGCTGGGCATCTCCCAGCAGCAAAGCGCCCTGGATGCCGACGGCGACGGCGTGGACGACTGGACGGACATGGTGCTGGGCGCCCGGTCCTATATTGCCACCAACCCACACTATGAAAGCAAGTATTATGCCGGGGGCTATCCCGACGACGGACTGGGCGTGTGTACCGACGTGATCTGGCAGGCCTTCCGGGCGGCGGGCTACTCGCTGAAGGACCTGGTAGATGCGGACATTGCCGCCCATCCGGAGTGCTACCCCAACATTGAGACGCCGGACGGCAATATCGACTTCCGCCGGGTCAGCAATCTGGATACCTTCTTCCGCCGTCATGCTCAGGTGCTGACCTGTGACCTGGACGACCCCGCCCAGTGGCAGCCCGGCGACATCGTGATTTTCGGCGACCGGGACCACATTGCCATCTGCTCCGACCGCCGGAACCGCCGGGGCATTCCCTTTATCATACACCACGGAAACCCCATTGACGAGGCCGTGGAGCGCAACGACATCTATAGGCAGCCGGTCACCGGCCATTTCCGGTGGATGGGATAAGCCGGTTTTTGCAAAAAAGTATCCGGTTTTCACCGGGAAAATGAAAAATTTTCTTGCATTTTCCGGCGCGCTGTGTTATTATATTTCAGCATTCCGCACAGGGGCGGACTTTCGGTCGGTGCCGCAAGGTTGGCCGGGGGGAGGAAGCTCCTGGAGGCAACAAACTAAAATCAAAGGAGAAATGAACAAACATGGCTAACCAGAACGTCGTATCCATGAAGGCCCTGCTGGAGGCCGGTGTCCACTTCGGTCACCAGACCCGCCGCTGGAACCCCAAGATGGCCCCCTACATTTACACCGAGCGCAACGGCATCTATATCATCGATCTGCAGAAGACCGTGAAGAAGCTGGAGGAGGCCTATAACTTCGTGCGTCAGCTGTCCGAGAGCGGCCAGTCCCTGCTGTTCGTGGGCACCAAGAAGCAGGCTCAGGAGGCCATCAAGGAAGAGGCTCTGCGCTGCAATATGTACTATGTCAACGCCCGTTGGCTGGGCGGCATGATGACCAACTTCAAGACCATGCGCACCCGTATCGACCGCCTGAACCAGCTCAAGACCATGCAGGCCGACGGCACCTTCGATATGCTGCCCAAGAAGGAAGTCATCAAGCACCTGGGCGAGATCGAGAAGCTGGAGAAGTACCTGGGCGGCGTGAAGGAAATGAAGAAGCTGCCCGGCGCCCTGTTCATCGTGGACACCCGCAAGGAGCGCAACGCCATCGCCGAGGCCCATCGTCTGGGCATCCCCGTTGTGGCCATCGCCGATACCAACTGCGATCCCGACGAGATCGACTATCCCATCCCCGGCAACGATGACGCCATCCGCGCCATCCGCCTGATCTCCTCCATTATGGCCAACGCCATGATCGAAGGCCGTCAGGGCGAGCAGACCGAGGAAGCCGCTCAGGAGACCGCTGAGTAAGCGTATATTTTCAGGCTGTATCACCGCGTAACCACGGGGCAGGGTGTATGCCCTGCCCCTTTTACTGTATTATTATGAAATTGGAGGAACTAAGAATGTCTTTTACTGCTGCTGATGTGAAGACCCTGCGCGAGATGACCAGCGTGGGCATGATGGACTGCAAGAAGGCCCTGACCGAGTGCGACGGCAACATGGACAAGGCCGTTGAGTATCTGCGCGAGAAGGGCCTGGCCAAGGCTGCCAAGAAGGCCGGCCGCATCGCCGCCGAGGGTATGTCCTATGCCCTGGTGGAGAACGGCGTGGGCGCCCTGGTGGAAGTCAACTGCGAGACCGACTTCTGCGCCAAGAGCGACCTGTTTGTCGCCTTCGTCAAGGATATCGCCAAGGCCGTTCTGGATAACGACCCCGCCGATGTGGACGCCCTGATGAACTGCAAGTATCCCGGCACCGAGCTGACCGTGTCCGAGACCATGCCCGAGAAGGTCATGTCCATCGGCGAGAACCTGCAGATCCGCCGCTTCGTCCGCTTCGCCGAGAACACCAGCGTGGGCTATGTCCATGCCGGCGGCAAGATCGGCGTTCTGGTGAACCTGGCCGTGGAGGGCGTGGACGCCTCCGAGATCGGCAAGAACGTCGCCATGCAGATCGCCGCTCTGAATCCCCGCTTCTGGGATAAGTCCCAGGTCACCGAGGACGTCCTGGCCGAGGAGAAGAAGATCGCCCTGGCTCTGATGGACAGCGATCCCAAGATGGCCGCCAAGCCCGCTCAGGTCAAGGAAAAGATCGTCATGGGCAAGATGAACAAGTTCTATGAGGAGAACTGCCTGCTGCAGATGGAGTTCGTCCGCAGCGACCTGTTCCAGGGCACCGTGGAGCACTACATTGCCGACGCCGCCAAGAAGCTGGGCGGTTCCGTGAAGTTCGTCACCGCCGTTCGCTTCCAGACCGGCGAGGGCATCGAGAAGAAGCAGGAGGACTTCGCCGCCGAGGTCGCCGCTCAGATGAACATGGGCAAGTAAGCCTGTTCTGCCCTGTTTTATTCAGCATAAGCTTCCGTAGGAAGAAATAAAATGCACCCCGCTGTCTGACAGCGGGGTGCATTTTATAGCCGCATTGTTATGCTGTGCAGTAAGATGTTTAGGCTTCCTCTGCGGATTCCTGCTCCTGCCGCAGCTCCTCCTTGGCCTGCTGCAGGATCTTGCGGTCGTGCTTGGTGGTGAGCTGGCTCTCGTCGAATTTGGCGAACATATCCGGGCGGCGGCGCATGGTGCGTTTGTAGCTTTCCTTCTTCCGCCAGTCGTCCACGTTGCCGTGGTGGCCGGACAGCAGCACCGGAGGGACGGCCCGGCCGTGCCACACCTCAGGGCGGGAATACTGGGGATATTCCAGCAGTCCGTTCCAGTGGCTCTCATCGGTGTAGCAGCTCTCCTCCGGCAGAACGCCGGGAACCATGCGGCACAGACAGTCCGCCACAGCCATGGCGGGGATCTCGCCGCCGGTGAGGACGAAGTCGCCGATGGAAATTTCCTCATCCACGCACTCGTCCAGGAACCGCTGGTCCACGCCCTCATAGTGGCCGCAGACCAGGATCAGATGGTCGTAATTTGCCTTCAGCTCCTTGGCCACCTGCTGGTCAAACACCCGGCCGCAGGGCGACATGTAGACGGTGTGGACCCGATGGCCTGCCTCCTGGCAGATATGCTCCCAGCAGCGGTACAGAGGGTCCGCCTGCATGACAGCACCCCGGCCCCCGCCGTAGGGGTAGTCGTCCACCTGCATCTGCTTGTTGGTGGTGTAGTCCCGGATCTGGTGGGCGGCGATTTTGATATAGCCCCGGTCCTGGGCCCGGCCCATAATGGACTGGCCCATCATGGCATCAATGGCGTCGGGGAACAGGGTCATGATGTCAATCCTCATCGGTGGCCAATCCTTTCATCATGTGGACCCGCATTTCTCCGGCGTCAGGGTCCGTGCTCTCGATAAATACGCCGGGCACCGCCGGAATGAGATACTCCCGCTGGCCGCGGACCTGGTAAATTTTATGGGCGGGATAGGTGAGGACCCGATCAATGATGCCGATCTCCTGGTCAGTGGCGCAGTCTATCACCCGCAGCCCCAGCAGCTCCTGGTCGAAAAACTGCCCCTGGGGCAGGTGGGCGTCGGTGCGGCGAATGGATACGGTCTTTCCCTTCAGAGCCAGGGCCGCGTCCATGTCGTCCACGCCGGGCAGGGTCATCAGCACCGTGGACTTATGGACCCGGGCGCTGCGGACCTTCACCGGCTGATTGTCTATATAAATGGTGTCAAATTCCGTGAGAAACTCCGGGTCAAAGCCATGGGGGTTTACCTTGACCTCTCCCCGGATGCCGTGGGCGTTGACGATCTGCCCCACGGGGATGAATGCAGGCCGCATAGTCGTTCTCCTTTGCTGTACAAGTGACTCCATCATACCACATTTGTGCCCTGTTTTCAACGGTGCGATTTTTGTTTCCATTCGTAACTTTCTGTAACTTTTTTACCAGTAATCCCCTGATCCGGGCGTGTCAGAACCCACTCAAATCCGATGCCGGTGGTGCTAAGAATTCAGGAAATAGCATAAAACTTGACAAAAGTGGGTATAAGTGATATACTCCTACCATATTTTAAAATAGTAACAAAAGTTACAAACCGGTAAACGAACCGGAAATCTACCTCTTGGGAGGGTATATGAAAGACATGAAAAACAGGGTTTGGCGGGCCATTTCCGCCGTGGCCATGCGGGAGCACTGGCGGGTCCGCCGGGTGCTGCTGCTGGTCATGGTGGCCGTGACCGCGCTGAGCATGGTGACGGTGAAGAGCATGGGCGATACGGTGCAGCCGCGCCGGGTGTATGTGGTGCTCACCGAGGACGGCAGGACGGAGATCATCTCCGGCCGCCCCAGCCGGGACAAGAGCTTCGGTATTCTGGAGACCCGGGTGGACTATAACGCACGGGAGGCCCAGCTGCTGCTGCAGCACGGTCATGATATTACCGTCACCAGCGGGGAGAAATCCCGCACCGTACAGACCCGCAGCGAAACGGTGGACCATCTGCTCCACCGGCTGCATATGGAGCCTGCCGACGACGAGATGGTGTTCATTGACTTCACCGGCGACACGCCGTCCATCTATTTCCGGACGGAGATGACCCGCCAGCGGACGGTGCAGCTGTCTGTGGGCTACAGCAGCCGCCGGGTGGTGAACCACACCCTGGCCAAGGGCACCGAGCGGGTGATGCAGCAGGGCGTGCCCGGCACCATCACCAACACCTACACCGACACCTACCGCATGGGCTGCGTGGTATCCACGGAGCTGACGGACACCGTCACCGACGGCGCGGTGGAGGAGGTCGTGGAGTACGGTACCCGGGTTACATCCGTGGACCGGTCCGACCGGCTGGTATCCGTACACAGCAACGGGGACGGCTCCGGCTATCTGCTGTTTGCCTCCGGCGACACCATGACGTTCTCCCGGACGCTGGTGTGCAGCGCCACCGCCTATTCCATCGGCACCCGGACGGCTTCCGGCCGCCCCACGGCGGTGGGCAATATTGCGGTGGATACATCCGTGTTCCCCTATGGCACGCGGATGTACGTTCAGACGGTGAAGGGCTCCTGGCATTACGGAATGGCCACGGCTGCCGACTGCGGCACGGCCATCAAGGGCAACAAGATCGACCTGTGGTTCAAGACCTTCTCCGAGGCCTGCGACTGGGGCCGGCGGGACTGCACCGTGTACGTCCTGGACTGACGGAACAACAGAATCGTGAAACGGCAAAAAGCACCGATGCGCGGCATCGGTGCTTTTTTATGCAGACAGGCACGTTTGGGGTGCCGGGCACATATATTGGCCTATGCAGCAACGGATGGAGGCGTTTTGATGGACCAGAAGGAAATGATGGAGCGATTGAAGCGGGACCCGGCGGCCTTGCAGGCGGTAATGCAGTCCCAGGACGGACAGATGCTGCTGCGGCTGCTGTCCGGCAGCGACGGGGGGCGGACTTTGCAGCAGGCGGTCCGCCAGGCTGCGGCGGGAGATGCCGTGGCCATGAGCCAGATGCTCCAGGGCATTATGAGCAGCCCACGGGGAGCGGCCCTGGTGCAGCGTATCGGCGAGAGCCTGCAAAAATAGGGAAGGAGGGACGGCAGTGTCGGAGCTGGAGGAAAAACTGAACGCGCTGCTGTCCGACCCCAACAGCATGGCCCAGGTCATGCAGATGGCGCAGCAGCTGTCCGGGGCTATGGGGGAGCAGAAGGCCGCGGCGCCTCCGCCCCCGCCCCCGGTGCCGCCGGCTCCTGATCTGGGGGCGGCCCTGGGTGGCCTGGACCCGAAGCTGCTGGGGAAGCTGCTGCCTCTGGCAGGGGAGCTGGGAACGGAAAACAGCGCCGCCATGCAGCTGCTCAACGCCCTGCGCCCGTTCCTGAAGGAAGAAAAGCAAGGGAAAATCCAACGGGCGGCACGGCTGGCGCGGCTGATCCATGTGGGGAAGAAGCTGTTGGCGGATTGGGAGGGGTAGCCATGTATAACCGCTATATCCGCAATGATAACGGCGTATACGACCGGGTGCCCCAGCAGGAGACGGCTCCGCCGTCCCGTCCAACGCCCCCGCCCAGACCGGATGCTCCGCCTGAACCGGGGCCGCCGGGGCCAGAGCAGCGTCCGCCTGTCCCGCCGCCGGCGCCGGAGCGGCAGTTTCTGAACCGTCTGCTGGGAAAGCTGCACCTGGGGGACATGGATGCGGGAGATCTGCTGTTGCTGCTGATTCTGTTTTTCCTGTTTCAGCAGAAGGCGGACGAGGAGGTCCTCATTGCCATCGGGCTGCTGCTGATCCTATAAAAATTGCGCTGCCGGAAGGGCAGCGCAATTTTTATGTACGGGAGTTACGCGTTGTAGACGGCCATGCAGCCCAGATAGTTCATGTAGCAATCCAGCTTGCCCACGGTTTCAAAGGGGGAGTGCATGCTCAGAACCGGCACACCGGCGTCGATGGTGGTGATGTTGCGGTTGGCCATATACTGGGCCACGGTGCCGCCGCCGCCGGCGTCGATCTTGCCCATCTCGCCGATCTGCCACACCACACCGGCGTTGTCCAGCACGCGGCGGACATAGGCCACAGTTTCGGCATCGGCGTCGGAGGAGCCGTTCTTGCCCCGGGCACCGGTATACTTGCAGATGCCCAGACCATAGTTCACCCGGGACTCGTTGCGCTTTTCATACACCTCGGCAAAATTGGGGTCGAAGGCGGCGGTAACGTCGGAGGACAGGCAGAAGGAGCTCTCGTAGCACACCCGCAGGCTGACGCCCTGCCCGTCGCACAGGTCCTCCATGAAGGTGTCGAAGAAGGCGGACTGCATACCGGTGACGCCCATGGAGCCGATCTCCTCCTTGTCGGCCAGCATGCACACGGCGGTCTTTTCGGGAACGTCGATGTCAAACAGGCCCTTCAGTGCGGCATAGCTGCACACCCGGTCGTCGTGTCCGTATGCGCCGATGAGGCTGCGGTCCAGGCCCAGATCCGTGGCGTTGAAGGCGGGGACCACCTCCAGCTCGGCGGAGGTGAAGTCATCCTCGCAGATGCCGTATTTCTCGTGGAGCAGGTCCAGCACCCGCAGCTTCACGCGGTCGGAGTCGCCGTCCTCACCCAGGGGGCGGCTGCCCATGAGAATGTTCAGATTCTCACCGGGAATGGCCTCGCTGAGGGGCTTTTTGCCCTGCTCCGCACCCAGGTGGGGCAGCAGGTCGGTAATCACGAACTTGGGCTCGTTGCCCTGGCCCAGAACCACCTTCACCACGGTGCCGTCCCGCAGGACCACCACGCCCCGCAGCTCCAGGGGGATGGCCACCCACTGGTACTTGCGGATGCCGCCGTAATAGTGGGTCTTGCCGTAGGCCAGCTCGCTGTCCTCATACAGGGGATGGGGCTTGAAGTCCAGACGGGGAGAGTCGATGTGAGAGGCCACGATCTGCGCGCCGTGGGACAGGTCCTGGCGGCCGATTTTCACCAGCATCACGCTCTTGCCGCGATTGCTGCGATATACCTTGTCACCGGGCTTGAGCTCCATGCCCCGCTGATAGGGGACAAAGCCCTGGGCCTGGGCCAGCTGGATGGTGTAGTCGGTGCACTCCCGCTCGGTCTTGCCGTTGTCCAGATACTGCTTGTAGGTCTCGCAATAGGCCTCCATGGCTTCCAGGGCAGCCTGGTCCACCAGGTCATAGCCGTTTTTGGGGCTGGAGAAGAGCTTTTCGCGCTTGGCCTTCATTTCGTCTGTCATGGTTTTGTTTCCTCCTTATAGATGTTCGATTTCCCGGAGCATGCTCCGGAAGAAAATCCGTGCTTGTTCCCGGAACTGTGCCGGGGTGGCACAGTTGTTTTCCAGGATATGGGAGCAGCGCTCCCGGTAAAAGACATCGGGCTGCTGGGCGGAGATCCGCAGGCGGGCATAGTCCTCGCTGATGCCGTCCCGGGCCATGATGCGGCGGACCCGGTCCTCCGCCGGAGCCAGCACCGCCACGGTGCAGGCGCACAGACGGCCCAGTCCGCTTTCCATCAGGCTGATGGCGTCCAGGCCCACCAGGGTGTGGCCCTGGGCCCGGCGCAGCAGCTCCGGCGGCAGATATTCGTACACGATGGCGTTGAGCCGGTCCAGGGCGGCGTGGTCGGAGAACACCAGGGTCCCCAGCTTTTGCCGGTCCAGGCTGCCGTTGGGGCAAAACACCGGGCCGAAGGCGGCGGTGATAGCCTCCCGCAGGGCGGGGTCCGTGCGGAGCATCTGGTGGTACACGGCGTCGCAATCCAGCACCGTGCCGCCCAGATCCTCCAGCGCCGCCAGGGCGCTGGTCTTTCCCGCGCCGGTGCCGCCGGTGAGGCCCACGATCAGCGGGCGGTCGGCGTCGATCAGGTGGAAGCCTGCCGCCTTTTTCAGCCGGTTGGCCACCGCCAGCCCCAGGCCGCCATCGTCGGGGCACTGGGCGAAGATCTCGGTGACGTCCGTGCCGTCAAAGGTACGCAGGGCGTCAAATACATGGCGGGCCTGGGCGGATTTGTCCGCTGCCGGGCCCAGCTTGTGGATGATGTGCCCCGGGAAAAGAGGGGCGTATTCGTCGAAGCAGATAACCCCCGCTGTATCCGACAGCAGCCCCTGGATGCGGCGGGCACTGCGCTCCGGTTCCCCGGTGACTACCGTTACCGGGGCATGCGGAGCGTAATGACGGTACTTCATGCCGGGAGCCCGGGGACGCTCCCCGGCGGCCAGCAGACCGGTGACGGCCTTGTCCACGGCTACCTCCCCCAGCACCTGCCGCAGGGACTCCAGCGGCAGCCCGCCGGGACGCAGCAGCCGGGGCGGCGTCACCGTCAGGTCGATGATGGTGGATTCCACCCCCACGGTGCAGGGGCCGCCGTCTACGATGCCGTCGATCCTGCCGTCCATGTCCTCGATCATGTGGGCAGCGGTGGTGGGGCTGGGACGGCCGGAGGTGTTGCCGCTGGGGGCGGCAATGGGGACACCGGCGGCTTCGATGATGGCCAGGGTCACCGGATGATTTGGGCAGCGGACGCCCACCGTCTCCAGGCCGCCGGTGGTTTGCAGGGGAACGATATCCCGCCGGGGCAGGATCATGGTCAGGGGCCCCGGCCAGAACCGCTCCGCCAGCCGATAGGCGGCGGGGGGCACATCCCGGCAGTACGACTCCAGCCAGGAGGCGTCGGGAACGTGGATGATCAGCGGGTTATCCTGAGGTCTGCCCTTGGCCAGGAAAATGCGGCTCACAGCGTCCTCGTTCAGGGCGTCGGCCCCCAGACCGTATACCGTTTCCGTGGGAATGCCCAAAAGCCCTCCCCGACGCAGGATGGCGGCGGCGTCCCGGACGGCGTTGGGGTCCGATTCCGGGTGAAAAACAATGGTGTTCAAGAAAATCCCTCTTTTGCCTTAAAAGCCCAGGTCCTGGCCCACCAGAATGACCTTGATGCGTCCGGCGGGACGACAGACCCGGGTGATGACCATCTGGCAGCAGATGCAGTCGGGACTGGTGCAGTCGCCGCAGCTTCCGGTAACGGCGCAGGGAGTCTTGATGTCGAAGCGCTGGGCGTTGGCGGGAGCCGCCACCTGGCGGGCCCGGGCAATGGCACTGTCCAGATCACCCATGACCTTGTTCATCCCGGCGATGACCAGGACACTCTCCGGCCCGAAGCACAGGGCCGCCACCCGGTTGGCGTTGCCGTCCAGGTTCACCAGCTGGCCGTCGGCGGAGATGGCGTTGCTGCTCATGATAAAGGTGCCGCAGGTCAGGGCCTGCCGCATCAGCTCCTGCTTTTCGGCGGGAGTCTTGCCGGTGTCCCGGTCGATGAGCTGATAGTCACCCTGGTGCAGACGATCCATGAGCCCGATCTGTGCGGCAGTGACGGTGCCGCCCCAGGATACGGTGCGGTCCTTGGGGATCAGGGTCAGGGCCAGGTCCAGGGCCTCCTGGGCAGTGGACACATAGTGGGACTCAAAATGGCGGCGGCGCAGGGCCTCAGCCACCTGGGGTCCGGCCTTGTCGTAGCGGGTCTTGATGGGAGCTTCCATGATTCATTCTCCTTTCTCGGTCCCCTCCTGAAGCCGCTGGGCCTGGTGGGCCAGGGTCAGCGCGTCAATGAGGGGGTCCAGGTCGCCGTTGATGATGGCGGCAATATTGAAATTTTTCGCATCACCGGTGAGCCGGTGATCGGTGACCCGGTTCTGTGGGAAATTATAGGTGCGGATTTTGCCGGACCGGTCGCCGGTGCCTACCTGGCTTTTCCGCTGGGCGGCAATGGCGGCGTTCTGCTTCTCCTGCTGGGCCTCGTACAGCTTGGAGCGGAGAATTTTCATGGCCCGGTCCTTGTTTTTATACTGGCTGCGCTCGTCCTGGCACTCCACCACCGTGCCGGTGGGCAGGTGGGTGATGCGGATGGCGGATTCCGTTTTGTTGACGTGCTGGCCGCCGGCGCCGGAGGAGCGGAACGTGTCGATCTGTAAGTCCTTGGGGTCGATGGAGAACTCCACCTCCTCTGCCTCGGGCATGACGGCCACCGTGGCAGCGGAGGTCTGGATGCGGCCGGAGGACTCTGTTTCCGGCACCCGCTGGACCCGGTGGGTCCCCGCCTCAAATTTCAGGCGGGACCAGGCCCCCTGACCCTCGATGGTGACGCTGGCTTCCTTGACGCCGCCCAGCTCCGTGGTGTTTTCATACACCGGCTCCATGTGCCAGCCCCGGCGTTCGGCATACAGGGCGTACATCCGCAGCAGGTCCGCCGCAAACAGGGCGCCCTCCTCGCCGCCGATGCCGGCCCGCACCTCCAGGATAACATTTCGGTCGTCGTTGGGGTCCCGGGGCAGCAGCAGGGTTTTCAGCTTTTGAGACAGACGGTCCCGTTCCTGGCGGGCCCGGCGCAGCTCCTCCTGGGCCAGCTCCCGCATCTCGGGGTCCGTCAGCAGCTCCTGGGCCTGGGCACAGTCGTCTTCCGCCTGCTGCCAGGCCCGGAAAGCGGCTGCAATGGGGGTCAGCTCCTTCTGCTCCCGGCTCAGGCGGGTGAGCATCTCCCGGTCGGCGTATATCGCCGGGTCGGACAGCTGGCGCTCCACCTGGTCCAGCCGCCGGACAATGGCTTGTAATTTCTCCAGCATAGGGAACCCCTTATTGCTCGTCCAGATAGCGGCGTACCTCGCCCACCAGCTTGTCCCGCCAGAATTCATAGCCCACGGAGCCCGGACGCAGGGATACCTCCAGCAGATGGGGCCGGGCGGTATATTGGTCCATCTGTTGGTAGACGTCCTCGTATTTCCGGGAGCTTTTCCGGGTCAGCACATAGGCCACCCGCTCCAGCTCCAGGCCCCGGCGCTTCAGAAACCCCCGGACAGGGGAGGCGCAGCGGCCCGCCCACACGGGGGTGCCCAGGATCACCAGCCGGTAATCGGACAGAGGACGCTCCGTTTCATAGGGGGCCAGCGGCAGCGTGGCCCGGCGCATGGCGTCCATTCCGGAGCGGAGATAGCCCCGTGCGCCGCTGCGGTCCACGCCGTCGGTAAGCTCCACCAGCTCTGCGTCCAGGGCCTGGGCAATCTCCGTCATGGCCTGGCGCGTGGCGCCGGTGCGAGAGTAGTACATACACAAAATATCACGCATAATGGTCCTCCTGATTATTCCTCCAATTGCAGAGACAGCTCCTCCCAGCGGGCCATCTCCTGCTCCAGCTGAGCCTCCACATCCTGCTTTTCCCGATACAGCTCCTGGAGCTTTTCTGCATCGCAGGCGTTCTGCTCCATCTCCCGGTCCAGCTGGCGGCAGCGGTCCTCCAGCTTGGAGATGCCGGTTTCGCAGATGGTCAGCTGGCGGCGGGCGGCCTGCTTTTCCCGGCCGCCCCGGGGGGGGCGGGTATCCTGTTTTTTCTTCTGAGCGGGAGCCGGGGCGGGCTTTTTCTCCTCCGCCTTGGCGGCCCTGTACTGGGCAAAGCCCATGGGATAGTCATTGATGGTACCGTCGGACAGCTCCCAGACCCGCGTGGCGAAGCGATTGATGAAATACCGGTCGTGGGACACGAACAGCAGGGTGCCGTCGAAGGCCTCCACCGCCTCCTCGATCCACTCCCGTGACGCGATGTCCAGATGGTTGGTGGGCTCGTCCAGGATCAGGAAGTTGATTTCCTCGTCCATGAGCATGCACAGCCGCAGACGGCTGAGCTCGCCGCCGGACAGGACAGACACGCTTTTGAACACGTCCTCCCCCTGGAATTGGTAGGCAGCCAGGCGGTTGCGGGCGGTTTGGGGTGTTATATTGCGCTTTTCGTACAACATCGTGTCCAAAAGGGAGCGCTCCGGGTGGTCGAAGTGAATGATCTGGGGCAGATACGCCGCCCGGATGGCAGGACCCATGCGGATGATGCCGCTGCCTGCCGGCTCGGCCCCGGCGATCATGTTCAGCAGGGTGGTTTTGCCGGTGCCGTTTTCACCGAGAAAGGCGATGCGCTCGCCGCCCTCCACCCGCAGGTACACATCGGAAAAGAGAGTGCGGTCACCGAAGGACTTGGACACGCCCTTCAGCTGCAGCACCTCGTCGCCGCGAAACTCCCGGCTGGCGAAGCGGGCGTCCATCTTCCTGGCCTTGGTGGGCTTGGACACGGTGCGCATGCGCTCGATGCGCTTTTCCATGGAAAAGGCCCGCTTGTGCAGGGCGTCGTTGCCCATAAAGGCCCACAGGTGCATCTGCTCCGCCGCCTTTTCCAGCTGCTGGATCTTGGCCTGCTCCTTGAGGTACTGCTTCATGCGCTCCTGGTAGCGGCGTTCCTTTTCAATGGCATAAAAGCTGTAGTTGCCGCTGTAAAACTCCGCCTTACCGTCCAGGATCTCGATGATGCGGGTGACGGTGCGGTCCAGGAAATAGCGGTCGTGGGAGATGGTGACCACGGTGCCCCGGAAGGAGCGGATATACTCCTCCAGCCACTCGGTGGCCTGGAGGTCCAGGTGGTTGGTGGGCTCATCCAGCAGGAGGATGTCCGTATCCTCCAGGATCAGGCGGCCCAGGTTCACCCGGGTCTTTTCGCCGCCGGACAGCTGGTCAAACAGCCTCCGCCGCATATCGCCGTCGATGGATAGGCCGTTGGACACCTTGTTGACGGCTGTGTCGGTGTCGTAGCCCCCCAGTCCCTCGAACCGGGCGGTGAGCTCCCCATAGCGGCGCAGAGTATGGGCGTCGCTGTCCCCCTGCTCCATCCGGCGGGTCAGAGCGTCCATCTCCTCCTTCAGGGCGGTGGTCCGCTGAAAGGCGGAGCGCAGAACATCCTCCACGGTGTATCCTGCGGGATACACCGGGATCTGAGAAATCAGGCCCACCCGGCGGCCCGGGGCGATGAGCACCTCGCCGGAGTCATAATCCAGGTCTCCGGTGAGGATGTTGAATAGCGTGGTTTTTCCTGCGCCGTTTTTTCCCAGCAGGCCCACCCGCTCACCGGTGTCCACCTGGAAGGAGATGCCGTCCAGGATTTTCTTTTCTAAGTCAAAGGATTTGACCAGATCGGTCACACTGATGTCTATCATAGGTCGTTGTTTCCAGTTCGTTGACGATTTTGCCGAATTCCATGGCATGGGACGCCTTCACCAGCATGGCGGTGCCGGGGGTCAGCTGCTCCCGCAGGGCGGGCAGCGCCTGCTGAACGGTGTCGAAGTGCAGGGCCCGGGGCCCTGCGGTCTCGGCGATGGCGGCGGACTTGGGCCCGATGGCGATCACCGCATCCAGACCCAGCCGCGCGGTGATGCGTCCCACCTCCAGGTGGGCGTCATGGCTGATGGGGCCCAGCTCCCCCATATCGCCCAGAACGGCTACGCGGCGGCGGCAGGCGGTGTCCGCCAGGATTTCCAGCGCCGCCTCCATGGCCTGGGGGTTGGCGTTGTAGCAGTCGTCGATGATCAGCCGGTCCTCCGGCAGACGGATACGCCGCATCCGGGAGCCGGTGGACACATAGGCGGCCACACCCTCCACGATCTCCTGCTCTGACAGGCCCAGATACTCGCCGATGGCGGCGGCCATGGAGGCGGGGTAGATCATGTAGTCTCCCGGGGAGGGGATGGACAGCCGGTAGCTGCGGCGGGAGGTGGTGACGGTGCAGTCCAGGCCGTCGATGCCCCGGCGGACGATATCCGTGACCCGGACATTGCAGCTTTCGCCCTTGCCGCAGCGGAGTGTTTCAAAGGGCAGGGTCAGGCCGTTGAGCAGGGGGTCGTCGCCGCACAGAACGGCCAGCCCACCGGGCCGCAGATGGTCGAATATCTCGCACTTGGCCTGGAGAATGCCCTGCCGCGTACCGCCCAGGTTCTCGATGTGGGCGTCGCCTACGTTGGTGATGACGGCGATGGTAGGCTGCACCAGGCTGCCCATGTACCGGATCTGGCCGAAGTGGTCCAGGCCCGTTTCGATAACCGCTGCCTGGTGCCGGGGCTCCAGCTCCAGCAGCGTCTGGGGGGTGCCAATGTGATTGTTGAGGTTTGCCCGGGTTTTCAGGGTGCAGAAGTGTCGGGACAGCACCGAGGCGAGCATCTCCTTGGTGGTGGTTTTTCCGGCGGAGCCGGTGACCTGTACCACGGGGATGTCATACAGCCCCCGGTACCAGGCGGCCAGCGCACCCAGAGCCAGTGTGGTGTCCTGGACCTGAATATAAAACTTGCCGGGCAGCAGTGCCTCCGGCACACGGCTGCACAGGCAGCCTGCCGCGCCGTCGGAAAGCGCTGCGTTCATGTAATCATGACCGTCGAACCGCGCGCCCACCAGGGGAATGAACAGGTCTCCGGGGGCGATGCGGCGGCTGTCGCTGGTGACGCCGGTGACGGTGTCGCCTCCGGCCTGGAGAAAGGTCCCGCTTACGGCGCGGCAGATGTCCGCCACTGCCAGGGGCCTCATGCCCGGCCTCCCTTGCGCAGGGCCAGGGATTCGTCCACAATGCGCTGGCACAGGTCGCCATAGCTGAGGCCCACCTGCGCCGCCTCCTGGGGCACCAGACTGGTGGGGGTCATGCCCGGGAGGGTGTTGATCTCCAGGCACCAGAAGCGGCCCTCCTCATCCAGAATGAAGTCCGCCCGGGAATAGACGCCCAGGCCCAGGGCACGGTGCAGGCGCAGAGCCAGCTCTCCCACAGTATGCCACTGCTCATCGGTAATAGGGGCGGGGCAAAGCTCCTGGGCCCCGTCCTTCTGGTATTTGCAGAAATAGTCGAAATACGCGCCCTTGGGGATGATCTCCACGGCGGGCAGATACCCGTCGCCCAGAACGGCCACCTGGATCTCCCGGCCCCGGATCTTCTGCTCCACGATAATGTGGTCGCCATAGGCCAGCATCCGCTCCAGAGTCTGGGCCAGCTCCTCCCGGGTATCCGGCAGCTCCACGCCGATGGAGCTGCCGCCGTTGATGATCTTCACGGCGCAGGGCACCGGCAGCTCCTGAGCCAGACGGGGGATATCCTCCCGGGTATAGCGCACGTCGTGCCAGGGGGCGGTGGGAATCCCGGCGGCATCCATGATGCGCTTGGTAACGGACTTGTCCATGGCCATGCCGCTGCCCAGATAGCCGCTGCCGGTATAGGGCACGCCCAGCAGGTCCAGGGTGGCCTGAATGCGTCCGTCCTCGCCGCAGGAGCCGTGCAGGGCCAGGAACACCAGGTCTGCCATGGCGCACACGGCCAGCACATCCTTGCCCAGCAGGGACGGTCCCTGGTCCCGGCGGCTGCGGCGCACGGCCTCCAGATCCGGCTCCGTGGACAGGACCCGGTTATCGCCGCACAGGCCGTCCGGCGCGTCGAAGATATCGGCGAGACTGCCGGTATAGTCCTCCAGGCCCAGGAACATATCCACCAGAATGGCCTGGTGACCCCGCTGGCGCAGGGCGCGGCACACGCCGGTGCCGCTGGTCAGAGATACCTGCCGCTCGGTGCTCAGACCGCCGGCCAAAACAACGATTTTCATAGAGATCCCTCATTTCTCAAGGGGACAATGCCCCAAATCACACATTATATCAATATAGCAGTATACCACACTGGCGAGGCAAATACAACTGTTTCCTGCAAAAGCCCCGGGGAGAAAAGGGGAACGGCACACCCCGGCCCGGGATATTTTAACTTTTTCATGGACAAATGAGTCGGAGCGTGGTAAAATAATCCGAATGTATACGCACGGACTGAGGGAGGAAGCATAGCATGAGGGGGAAATTGATCGTATTCGAGGGGACGGACGGCTCCGGAAAAGCCACCCAGACGGCGCTTTTGTGCCGGGAGCTGGAGACACGGGGTGTGTCCTTCCGCAAGCTGGAGTTTCCCCGGTATGGGGAAGAGTCCTCGGCGCTGCTGCGGCTGTACCTGAACGGCGCCTTCGGCACGGACCCCGCCGATGTCAATGCTTACGCCGCCGCCACGTTTTACTCCGTGGACCGATTTGCCTCCTATAAGCAGGACTGGGGCGGCTGGTATGAACAGGGGGGGCTGGTCATTGCCGACCGGTACACCACCAGCAATGCCGTGCACCAGACCTCCAAGCTGCCCCGGGAACAGCAGCGGGCCTTTCTGGACTGGCTGTTTGACTTCGAGTATCGGAAGCTGGGGCTGCCGGAGCCGGACCGGGTGATATACCTGGACATGCCCACGGAGCTGTCCGAGCAGATGATGCGCCACCGGGAGCAGGTGACCCACACAAAGGCGGATATTCACGAGCGGAACGAGGCGTATCTGCGGGCCTGCCGGGAAAGTGCCGCCATGGTGGTGGAATATGGCGGGTGGACCCGCATCGACTGCGCCCGGGACGGTGCGCCCCGCACCGTGGAGGATATCCACCGGGAGGTCATGGAGAAGCTCCGGGACCTGCTGGTGGACATAAAATAAGGAAGGGACGCCTGGGCGCCCCCTCCTATGGATGATGTACGTTCAGCAGGAGCAGCATCCATCGCCGCTGTTGCCGCCGCAGCCGCAGCCGGACCGGGTGCCGCTGCCGCAGCAGCAGAATACCAGCAGTAGGATCACAATCAGCCAGATGCAGGAGCAGTTGTTGTTGTCAAAGCACATGCCGTTCACCTCACTTGTTTTCTGTATGGGCTATTCTATGCCGGACTTGGCTCCGGCGTATCTTGTCCGGGGCAGACCCGGCGAAAAAACAGAAAGGAACCAAACAAGATGTCCGATTATCAGAATTCCGATACGGCCAAATGGGATGCCGATCAGGTTCGCAGACAGACCGGCGAGACGCAGAAGGCCGCCAAGGGAAAGAAAAAACGCCGCTTTGGCTGGCTGATCTACCTGGCATGCGTGATCGTGGGGTCGTGCCTGCTGGCCGGTCTGGGCTGGCTGGCTGTCAACGATGTGTGCGCCCTGAATAAAGCGCCCCTGACCGCCACCATTGAGGTGGAGAGCGGCGATTCCGTGGGAAAGGTGGCTACCAAGCTGAAGAAAGCCGGACTCATCGACTCCAAGCTGCTGTTTATGATCACCAGTCCGGTGTTCCATGCCAGCCGCTATATTCAGCCCGGCGTGTATGAGCTGAACACCGACATGGACTTCAACTGTCTCATCAAGTCCATGCAGCCCACCGGCGGCGTGGCGGCTACCGTGACCGTCACCATTCCCGAGGGCTACACCGTGGAGCAAATCATCCAGCTGCTGGCGGAGAACGACGTGTCCGACGCCGCAGCTCTGGAGGAATCTGCCAAAAATCATGTGTTCGACAAGTTCGACTTTGTGGACAACGAAAATCTGGGCAGCGTCAGCCGCCTGGAGGGATACCTGTTCCCGGATACCTACGAGTTCTATGTGAAGGAGAATGCCGATTCGGCCCTGAGCCGCCTGCTGTCCAACTTCCAGGACCGCATTATGGACGACCCGGATATTGCGCCGCTGCTCGCCAATTCTTCCTATAGCCTGAAGGAGATCGTCATCATGGCGTCCCTTATCGAGAAGGAGACGGACGGTACCGACCGTGCCGTGATCTCTTCCGTCATCCACAACCGGCTGGAGAACGTGGGCGAGACGGCCCACCTGCTCCAGATTGACGCATCCCTGGTGTATGCCGCCGGACGGGAGATCACCGAGGACGACTATCAGACCCTGGACAGTCCCTATAACCTGTATACCCACCAGGGCCTGCCCCCCACGGCCATTGCCAACGCCGGTAAGGCGTCTATTGCAGCTGCCCTGAAGCCGGATAAGACCAACTACTATTTTTATGTGCTCAACCCCGATACCCAACGTCATGTGTTCAGCCGGACTCTGACCGAGCACAACGCCAACCTGCGTAAGTTCGGGTGATGGCCGAAGTGAGAAAGAAGCCAGAGCTGCTGGCTCCGGCCGGGGATTGGGAAAAGCTGCAAATGGCCGTTTTATACGGGGCGGATGCCGTGTATCTGGCGGGCACGTCCTTTGGCATGCGGTCCTTTGCGGGAAATTTCAGTGATGAAGAGCTGCCCCGGGCGGTGGACTTTGCCCACCGGCACGGGGTGAAGGTCCACACTACCGTGAACACCATGCCCCGCAGCGGCGAGGTGGACCGGCTGCCGGAGCACCTGGAAAAGCTCAACGACGCCGGGGTGGATGCGCTGATTCTGGCGGACCTGGGGGCCTTTACCCTGGCCGGGAAGTACGCTCCCCGGTGCCAGCGGCACATCAGCACCCAGCAGTCCATTGCCAACTATGCCTGCGCCCAGGCGTGGTTCGACCTGGGGGCGCAGCGGGTGGTGCTGGCCCGGGAGCTGGGGATGGACGAGATCCGGGAGATCCGCCGCCGGGTGGACCCGGCGCTGGAGATCGAGACCTTCTGCCACGGGGCCATGTGCGTATCCTACTCCGGGCGGTGTCTGCTGTCCAACTACATGACCGGACGGGACTCCAACCGGGGTGCCTGCGCCCAGCCCTGCCGCTATCAGTACGCACTGATGGAGGAGAAGCGCCCCGGGGAGTATTTCCCGGTGTTCGAGGACGAGAAGGGCACCTACATCATGAATTCCCGGGATATGTGCATGATCGACCACTTGGACGACCTGATGGACGCCGGGGTGGACTGCCTGAAGATCGAGGGCCGGGCCAAGTCCGCCTATTACGCGGCCATCGTAACCGGGGCCTACCGCCACGTGCTGGACGATGCGGCCGCCGGACGGCCCATAGACCCGGTGTGGCGGGACGAGGTGGAGCATGTCAGCCACCGGCATTATTCCACGGGCTTTTTCTACGGCCAACCGGGTCAGTTCTATGAGGATGCCCGGTACATCCGTGATTGGCAGATCTGCGCCGTGGTGACGGACTGCACGCCGGAGGGGCTGGCCACCCTGAGTCTGCGCAACAAGTTTGGTGCCGGAGACGCCGTGGAGGTGGTGGGGCCGGATACGAAGCCCTTCTCCATGACGGCCCCGATGATGACGGACGCCGAGGGCCTGCCGCTGGCAGAGCCGAAAACGCCCCAGATGGTGTTTACCATGCAGCTGCCGCGTCCGGTGCCGCCTATGAGCTTTATCCGCCATGCGGTGGATCTGGGCGGAAAATAAACAAAGCGGCGGACCGGTCGGGACGCCGCTTTAACGGTTCAGGAACAGAATAACAAACAGCCGCGCATGCCCAAGCGCGGCTGTCTGTTATGTTTGGGGGTAGGAAAATCCCCATGGAAAAGATGGGCAGCAGGCGCTGCCAGGTATTTTTAGCGGCGAAGGAGGTAAACCATAGCCGCTCTCGGCTGCAAATTCAAATCTGGAGACGGTTCTCCTTGGACCAGGTAGTCAGATCCAGCCGGGGATAGCGCCGGCGCAGTTCCTCAGCGGTCTCAGCATCGCCGCCGGTCATCATAATGCGGTTGATCGCTTCCACATCCGCAGCAGGCATGCCGTGGTCGGCAACCTTTCCGCAGTCCTTACAGGTGTAGGTTCCGTTTTCGGAGACAACCACCTCGCTGCTGCCGCAGAATGCGCAGCGGTGCATTTTCGTAATCAGAGCCATTTTCGATTTATCCTCTCTTTCTTCAAATCCATGGGTAGGATATCATAGAATTTTGCATTTGTAAAACGCATATTTTCGATTGAAACCATGCGAAAAAGGGTGTACAATAGGGAATACATCAGAAAAGAGGCAGGTGAGGGCAATGAACGCCACAAAATACCAGATTTTCCTGAAAACCGTGGAATGCGGCAGCTTTACCAAGGCGGCGGTGGACCTGAATTTCTCACAGTCCGGCATCAGTCATGCCATCAACTCCCTGGAGGAGGAGCTGGGAGTAACGCTGCTGAGCCGAAACCGGGGCGGCGTGACCCTGACCGGCGACGGCCGGGCCTTGCTGCCCCAGATCCAGCAGCTGTGCACGGAATATCACCGCCTTGCCCAGCAGGCGGCGGACCTGCGGGGCATGGATGCGGGCCTTGTAAAGGTGGCGTCGTTCTCCAGCGTGTCTGCCCAGTGGCTGCCCATGATCCTGAAGGCCTTCAGCAAGCAGTATCCGGCCATCGAGTTCGAAATACAGACCTGTGACTTTTACGACCAGATCGAGGAGCTGATCATCACCGGGCAGGCAGACTGCGGATTTCTGCGGATGCCGTCGCTGAAGGGACTGCAGGTGTATCCTCTGCACCTGGACCAGCTGAAGGTGATCGTACCCTGCGGCCACCCCCTGTCCCACTGCGACCCCTTCCCGGTGGAGGCTCTGGCCACGGAGCCGGTGATCCAGTTGGAGGAGGGCGACGATTACGAGATCCGTGCTGCTTTTGATGAGATGGGTGTGCGGCCTCACGTGCGCTATATTGCCCGGGAGGACCGGACCATTTTGTCCATGGTGTCCAATGGCCTGGGTATCAGCCTGCTGCCGGAGCTGATGGTGCGGCACAGCCCCTACCCCCTGGTGATATGCCAGCCGCCCATGTCGTTTTACCGGCGCATTGCCATCGGCGTCAAGGATGAAAAGGCGGTGTCCAACTCCACCCAGCGCTTTGTGGACCATGTCCGGGCCTGGGTGCAGGTAAATGGGTTCAAGTAAGAATAGTTCTTTACAAATGCACCCCACTGGGATATGATGGAGAAAGTATAAAGATAAAGGAGAAGCTCCCATGATCTATTTCAACAGCGACTATCTGGAGGGTGCCCATCCCTATGTGATGGAGAAGCTCAACGAGACAAATATGGTCCAGACTGTGGGCTACGGCGAGGACGAATACTGCGAGGCGGCACGGGAGAGGATAAAGGCCGTGTGCCAGGCACCGGAGGCGGATGTCCACTTCCTGGTGGGCGGCACCCAGACCAACACCACGGTCATCGCCTCCATTCTGCGTCCGTGGCAGGGCGTCCTGTCCGCCGTCAGCGGACACATCAACTGCCATGAGGCAGGAGCCATCGAGTCCACCGGCCACAAGGTCATCACTCTGCCCACCGCCAACGGCAAGATCACCGCCCGGCAGGTGCAGGACTATGTGGAGTGGCACAAAAATGACGAATCCACCGAGCACATCGTTCAGCCCGGCATGGTGTATATCTCCCACCCCACCGAGGGCGGCACTCTGTATACCAAGGCGGAGCTGACGGCACTGTACGACACCTGCCGCCGGTATGGCCTGCCCCTGTTCATTGACGGCGCCCGGCTGGGCTACGGCGTCATGGCCGACGGGGCGGAGCTGACCATCCCGGATATCGCACGGCTTTGCGACGTGTTCTACATCGGCGGCACCAAGGTGGGGGCCCTGTTCGGCGAGGCTGTGGTCATCATGAACCCGGCGCTGAAGAAGGACTTCCGCTTCATGATGAAGCAGCGGGGCGGCCGCATGGCCAAGGGCCGTTTGCTGGGCATTCAGTTTGATGCCCTGTTTACCGACGACCTGTACTTCAAAATCTCCCGCCATGCCGACGAGATGGCCTATCAGATCCGGGATATCTTCGTGTCCGCCGGGTACCCGCTGCTGTTTGATTCCCCCACCAACCAGCAGTATCCCATTATGCCCGACGACGAGCTGGCGGAGCTGGGAAAGAGCTTTGGCTATGAATACTGGGAGCGGGTGGACGAGACCCATTCCGGCGTGCGCTTCTGCGCCAGCTGGGCCACTACCCAGGAGCACGTGGACGCCCTGCGGGCGGCGGTACAGGCTCTGCGGAAATAAAAATCGGGGTTCCCTTTTGCGAAAAGATATGATATACTCATGCTGTCTCTGTCCTGTGGACAGAATCAACAGGGGAAACATCAGCGAAATAGGAACATTTTGAGGAGGAACAAGCACATGGAAACTTACGGACTGGAAAAGCTGGGCATCATCAATGCCGCCGCGGTGTACCGCAATCTGACGCCGGCCCAGCTGACGGAGCACGCCCTGCGCCGGGGCGAGGGCACCCTGTCCAACACCGGTGCCCTGGTGGTAAAGACCGGCAAATACACCGGCCGCAGCGCCAACGACAAGTTTATCGTGGACACCCCCGCCATTCATGACGACATCGCCTGGGGCAAGGTGAACCGCCCCATGGACAAGGCCCGGTTCGACGCCATCTATGCCAAGGTCACGGCGTATCTCCAGAACAAGGACGTTTTCATTTTCGACGGCTTCGCCGGGGCGGACCCCAAGTATACCAAGGGCTTCCGCATCGTCAATGAGCTGGCCAGCCAGAATCTGTTCATCCATCAGCTGCTGCGCCGCCCCACGGCGGACCAGCTGAAGGACTTCCATGAGGATTATACCATCATTGCCGCCCCGGGCTTCAAGTGCATCCCCGAGATAGACGGCACCCGGTCCGAGGCAGCCGTTCTGGTGGACTATGAGGCCCATCTGGTGGTGATCTGCGGCACCCGGTATGCCGGCGAGATCAAGAAATCCGTGTTCTCCGTGATGAATTACGTTCTGCCCAAGCAGGGTGTGTTTCCCATGCACTGCTCCGCCAACATCGGCAAGGACGGCGACTCCGCTGTGTTCTTCGGCCTGTCCGGCACCGGAAAGACCACCCTGTCCGCCGACCCCGCCCGCAAGCTCATCGGCGACGATGAGCACGGCTGGGCCGACGACTCCGTGTTCAACTTCGAGGGCGGCTGCTATGCCAAGTGCATCAACCTCTCCCCGGAGGGTGAGCCGGAGATTTACAACGCCATCCGCTTCGGCTCCTTGGTGGAGAACGTGGTCATGGACCCCGAGACCCGGGAGTTCGATTTCGACGACGATTCCCTGGCGGTGAACAGCCGGGTGGGGTATCCCGTGGAGTATATCCCCAATGCGGAGCTGTCCGGCATGAGCCCCAGCGTGCCCAAGACGGTGATCTTCCTCACCGCCGACGCCTACGGTGTGCTGCCGCCTATCAGCAAGCTGGACAAGAACCAGGCCATGTACTATTTCGTATCCGGCTTCACCAGCAAGGTGGCCGGCACCGAGATCGGCGTCACCGAGCCGGTGCCTACCTTCTCCACCTGCTTCGGCGAGCCCTTCCTGCCCCTGGATCCCTCCGTGTATGCCGCCATGCTGGCGGATAAGGTGGAGAAGTCCGGGGCCAGGGTGTACCTGGTGAACACCGGCTGGAACGGCACCGGCAAGCGCATGAAGCTGGCCTATACCCGCGCCATGGTCACCGCCGCCCTGACCGGCGAGATCGAGAAGGCGGCGTTTGTTACCGACCCCACCTTTGGCGTCCAGGTGCCCACGTCCATTGAAGGCGTGCCCAGTGAGCTGCTGATTCCCGCCAACACCTGGGAGGATAAGGCGGCCTACGAGGCCAGCTGCCGGAAGCTGGCAGCCAGCTTCGTGGAGAACTTCAAGAAGTACACCCACATGAGCGCCGAAGTGGTGGCCGCAGGCCCCAAGGCGTAAGCGAATGTACCCGTACCGGGACGCGCCGCGGCGCGTCCCGGTTTTTTACAAAGCAGCAGCGACAGGAGGAACTATGTTAGAATTGCGTATTCTGGTGGACAACATCGACTATGACTCCATTGCGGAGTATCTGATCCCGGTGGTGGCGGAGAAGCTGCGGCGGGAGGACAAGGGCGGCATTCTGGGCAGTGTCCTGGCCGGAAACCCGGATATGGCTGCCGGTATGGCCCGGACGCTGCTGGGAGCCATGAGTCAGGAGCAGAAGGACCGGCTGCTGGTGCAGCTGGTGACCAAAAACCGGGAGAAGCTGCTGGACAAGGGCAACCGGGCCGCCCGGGACAAGGGCATCGGCGTGCAGCTGTGCGACGTGGCGGTGCAGAAGCTCTGACCCGGGCACACGATTTTTTTTCCAATAGTCACCGGATTGTCACTTTGGCCTGGTATACTGACGGCAGTAAAGCAAGGAGGCGGAACATATGGAGATTCTGCGCATCGAGCATCTCAGCAAGGTATACGGCCAGGGGGAGAATCAGGTCCGGGCGGTGGACGACGTGTCCTTTTCCGTGGAAAAGGGGGAGTTTCTGGCCATCATCGGGCCGTCCGGGTCCGGCAAGTCCACGCTGCTGCACATTTTGGGCGGCGTGGACCGACCCACCTCCGGCAAGGTGTATGTGGACGGCCAGGACGTATACGCCCAGGACGAGGACCATCTGGCCATTTTCCGCCGGCGGCAGGTGGGCCTGATCTATCAGTTTTATAACCTCATCCCGGTGCTGAACGTGGTGGAGAATATGACGCTGCCGGTGCTGATGGACGGCCGTGCGGTGAACAGGCAGCGGCTTGACGAACTGCTGGATGTGCTGGGCCTGCGGGGCCGGGAAAAGCACCTGCCCAACCAGCTGTCCGGCGGACAGCAGCAGAGGGTGTCCATCGGCCGTGCACTGATGAACGCCCCGGCGGTGGTGCTAGCAGACGAACCCACAGGGAACCTGGACAGCAAAAACAGCCAGGAGATCGTGGAGCTGCTGAAGCTCTCCAACCGGAAGTACGGTCAGACGCTGGTGATCATCACCCACGACGAAAATATCGCCCTGCAGGCCCATCGGATCATTGCCATCGAGGACGGGCGCATCACCCGGGATCAACGGATCCGGGAGGTGCAAAAATGAACGTATTCCACCGCTTCACCCGGCAGTCCCTGCGGAAGAACCGCTCCCGCACCTGGGTGACCATCGTGGGCATCGTGCTGTCGGTGGCCATGTTTACCGCCGTGACGGAGGGAGCCTACAGCGGCGTGCGGTATCTGGTGCGCACGACGGAGTACACCGTGGGCCGGTTCCACGGCTGCTATGAGAATGTCACGGAGCAGCAGGCAACGCAGCTGAGCCGTGATGAAAAGGAGATCGCGGAGATGTCCGCCTGGCAGACGGTGGGCTGGGGCAATATCGGCAGCCAGAACGAGTATAAGCCGTATCTGCGGGTCATGTCCATGGACCCCGACCTGCCGGAGCTGGTGTCCATCCGGCTGGCCGGCGGACGTCTGCCGGAAAAGGCGGGGGAGATTCTCCTGCCGGAGCACCTGCTGTCCAACGGCAATGTGCGGTACGTCCTGGGGGACACCATGGAGCTGGAGCTGGGCCACCGGACGCTGGGTGGGGAGGAGCTGACGGCCGATGACCCCTATACGAAGGGGGAGACGCTGACAGATACCACGCCCCACACCTACACTGTGGTGGGCTTTTACCAGCGGCTGGATATGACGACGGAGCCCTTCTCCTGCCCCGGCTATACTGCCCTGACCTGTCAGGAGCAGGGCTATCAGACGGATGAATTTTTCCGGGTGGCCCACCCCAGCCGCTTTTACAGCTATATGGAGGGAAATGCCGAGAAATATCCGGGACTGGCGTGGTACTCCAACTCCACCCTGCTGAATTACTATGGCGCCACCCGTATCCTGTCGGTGAACCGGCTGCTCTATGACTTTGCGGCGATTCTGCTGCTGCTGATCTTCTTCGGGTCGGTGTCGCTGATCTACAACGCATTTTCCATTTCCGTGGCGGAGCGGACCCGCCAGTTTGGCATCCTGAAATCTGTGGGGGCAACGAAAAAACAGATCCGCGGCAGCGTCCTGTATGAGGCGCTGGTGCTGTGCGCCGTGGGCATCCCGCTGGGGCTGCTGGTGGGCTGCCTGGGCATCGGCGTGACCTTGTACTGCCTGCGGGGCAGCTTCGGCTTTCTGCCCGGCGGGGAAAGCGGCGGCGCAGTGGAGATGCGGTTCGTGCTGAATCTGTGGGCGCTGCTGGCGGCGGCGGGCATCGGCCTGATCACGGCGGTGATTTCCGCCTGGATCCCCGCCCGGCGGGCGGTGCGGCTGTCGCCGATAGAGGCCATCCGCCAGACCCAGGACGTGAAGATCCGGAGCCGGGAGGTAAAGACCTCTCCCCTGACGGGGAAGCTGTTCGGCTTTTCCGGGATGCTGGCGGCCAAAAACTTCAAGCGTGACCGCAAGCGCTACCGGTCCACGGTGGTGGGATTGTTCCTCAGTGTGACGCTGTTCATCTCGGCTTCGTCCTTCTGCGCTTACCTGACGGGCGCGGTAACACGGCTCAGCTCCGACGGGATGGGGGTGCAGCTGTATTACAGCGAGGCCCTGCCGGAGGATGTGACCCCGGAGCAGCGCCTGGGCCAGCTCAGTGCGGCCCATGGCGTGGAATCGGGCTTCTATACCGCCGACAGCTACTCGACCCTGTCCTTTGCCGGAGAGGACATGGACCCGGAATACTGGAGCGATACCGTCCGGGACGGGACAGGGGAGAGCAGGAACGTTTCCTTCTTTTTCCTTCAGGACGGGGACTTCCGGCAGCTGCTGCGGGAAAACGGCTTGGCGGAGGCTGACTATTTCCATGCCGGCTCGCCCCGGGCGGCGGCCTGGGATGCGTTGGAGACCTGGCGCGGCGACGGCGGGGACCACGATAAGCTGTATCGCTACCGCCTGCTGAACGGGAACCGTCTGCCCATCACCGGGACGGAGGCCAGTTACCGCGATATGGAGGGCTGGTTCACAGAGGGGGAGCGCATCACCCGGGACGGCGCGGAATATGTGCTGTATTATCCGGCGGACTATATGGACACTCACTATGAAGCACGGGAGCAGGGAGAAACACCCGACGCCGGTCAGGCCAAGGCGGTGCCGGTGGAGGAGGCCGTCAACAGCGGGACCTATACGGTGGGAGCCATTCTGAGGGAGCGTCCTGCTTTCCTGTACTCTGACAATGGCCTGGTCCTGCTGTACCCATACAGCATGTACGAGGCCGTCACCGGGCAGGCCCGGCCATATGCCCTGAGCTTCTGGTTCCGGAGCGGCGACCATGCCGCCGCGTACGAGAGCATGGGCCGTGTGCTGACAGAGCTGGGCCTGAGCCGCTCCGATCTGCAGGACCTGGCCGCCAACGGCGAAAGCCAGCGGGCCATGACAACGGTGGTGAACGTATTCTCCTACGGATTCATCATCCTCATTTCGCTGATCGCCATGACCAATGTGTTCAACACCATTTCCACCTCCATTGCCCTGCGGCGGCGGGAATTCGGTATGCTGCGGTCCGTGGGGCTGACCCAGGGAGCCTTTGCCCGGATGATGGACTACGAGTGCCTGATTTACGGTCTGCGGGCGCTGCCGTGGGGACTTCCGGTGTCGGCTCTGGTAACCTATGCCATCTATCGCACCATGGCCAAGACCATATCCACCGGCTTCTATATCCCGTGGTACAGCGTGGCCATCGCCGTGGGCAGCGTGTTTGTGGTGGTGTTTGCCACCATGCTGTACGCCACCCGCCGCATTCGCCGGGAGAATCCCATTGACGCCCTGAAGCAGGAGAATCTGTAGGCGATTGCCGGAACGGCCGCCCCGTGAGGGCGGCTGTTCTTTTTTGCTTGTAATCGAAGGGAATTTCTGATATAATGCACCTGAATGCTATTTTGGGGAGGAAGCCCTGTGGGATATCTGGAAAATTTGTGGAATGCGCTGGACTTCGGCTCCCTGTGGGATCTGCTGCTGCGGCTGGTGTCGGTGTTTCTGTGCCTGACGGTGCATGAAACGTGCCACGGGCTGGCGGCGCTGGCTTTGGGAGACCCCACTGCCAAGCGGGCCCGGCGGCTGAGCCTGAACCCTCTGCGGCACATCGACTGGTTCGGCCTGCTGATGATGATAACGGTGGGCTTCGGTTGGGCCAAGCCTGTGCCGGTGGACCCCCGGTATTTCCGCCGGCCCAAGCAGGGCATGGCCCTGACGGCGCTGGCCGGGCCGATGTCCAACTTCCTGCTGGCGCTGGTGCTGCTGTTTGCCGGACGGCTGGTGTATGATTATGCCCCGTATTCTGAAGCGAATCAGAAGCTTCTGACGTTTCTGCTGACCACGGCCATCCTGTCGCTGGGTCTGGGGCTGTTTAACCTGATCCCCATTCCGCCGCTGGACGGCAGCAAGGTGTTGTTTTCTCTGCTGCCGGACCGGGCGTATAACATGATGCTGCGGTACGAGCGGTACGGCATGTTCCTGCTGTGGGCGGTGGTGCTGCTGGGCGTGGGTGACAAGTGGATGAGCGCCGCTATCCAGTGGACGTATGAGCTATTCTGCCGCGTGGTCGGCTTTTGAGAGGGTACAGGCAAATTGGAAAGTCCCATTTATAAGCTGGAAAAGGTGGTCCAGGGAAAAGAGGAGCTCCAGGATTTTGAGGGGCCCCTGGACCTGATCCTGTTCCTGCTGAGTAAGAATAAGATCGAAATACAGGATATCCCCATTGCCCTGATCCTGGACCAGTATCTGGCGTATCTGGACCGGCGCAAGGAGATGGACCTGGAGGTGGCCAGCGAGTTTGTGACCATGGCTGCCCACCTGATGTATATCAAGACACGGATGCTCTTGTCCCTGGAGGATGAGGAGGCCAAAAACGAGATGGATGCCCTGATTCAATCTCTGGCGGAGCGGCAGCGGGGCGAGGCCTATGCCCGGGTGCGCCGTCTGGCGGAGCTGCTGGGGCCTATGGGCGAGTTCGGCCGCAGCATCCTGACCCGGCCACCGGAGCCCGTGGAACGGGGCAAGGTGTATGAATACGACCAGCGGCCCGGGGATCTGGTCATCGCCATGCAGGAGATGACGGACCGGCGGGGGCAGGCGGAGACGCCGCCGCTGCGTGCCTTTGACGAGATCGTCAAGCGGGAGCCCTATCCCGTGGAGCAGAAGGCCAAGGAGATCATCCGGAGGCTGAAGGCGGGCGGCATTACGCGGTTTTTGCTGCTGTTTCGCGGCAGCCGCAGCCGCAGCGAGCTGGTGGCCACGTTTATGGCGGTGCTGGAGCTGTGCCGCAGCCGGATCATCCGGCTGGCGGGACCTGCTGCCGACTGCACCGTTGCCTGCCGGGAGGACAGCGAGGAATAAAACATGGAAGCAATGGAAATGAAGGAAATAGAGGCCGCGGTAGAGGGCATTCTGTTCGCCTCCGGGGAGCCGGTGGCGGCGGACCGTATTGCCGTGGCATTGGAGCTGGACCGGGACACCGTGGACCAGGTGCTGCGCCGTCTGGCGGACTATTACAGCTACGAGCGCCGGGGCATGCGCCTGGTGCGGATGGAGGACACCTGGCAGCTGTGCTCCGCACCGGAGTATGCCGACGTGATCCGACGGGCCTTCGAGATCCGCAAGCCCGCCAAGCTCTCCCAGCCGGCGCTGGAGGTGCTGACCGTCATCGCATACTATCAGCCCACCACCCGGGCCTATGTGGATCAGATCCGGGGGGTGGACAGCTCGTATACCGTGGGGCTGCTGCTGGACCGGCACCTCATCGAGGAATGCGGCCGTTTGCAGGTGCCGGGACGGCCCCGGCTGTACCGCACCACCAAGGCGTTTCTGCGGGCGTTTCATCTGAAGTCCCTGGACGACCTGCCGGAAATTCCGGGGCTGGAGGCGGATGGTCAGCTGCGGCTGGACCAGGACGGCGCCGTTCAGGATCCGGAACAATAAGCAATAGAAGGGGGATCCCCGCATGGCTGCACTGTGGATACTGGGCATATTGCTGGCACTGATCGTGGCGGCGCTGTTTCTGCGGGTAGGGGTGCGCATTGCCTTCGGACAGGAGCTGCGCGTTACCGCCGCAGCGGGGCCTGTGCGGATGCAGATCGTGCCGCGTCCCCCGAAAAAGCCCAAAAAACAGAAAAAGCACAAGGAGAAAAAGAATCCGCCTGAAAAGCAGAAGGCAGCGCCCCGGGAGAAGCGGAAGCTGGGCCTGACGCCCGGCGATATCCGGTCGGCCCTGCCGTATCTGTGGCAGTCCTTGCAGGGGGGGCTGAGAAAGACCCGGCAGCGGCTGCGCATTGACCCCATGCAGGTGTCGGTGATCCTGGGCGGGGAGGAGGACCCGGCGGCGTCTGCCGAGACCTACGGCTGGATCAGCGCGGCGGTGTGGACGTTTATGCCCCGGCTGGAGGAGCTGATGCGTATCCCGGACCCGTATATTCACCTGGACGTGGACTATAACGCCCGGGAGACCAGGGCAGAGGGAGAGATCGGTCTTTTCTTCCAGATCAGGGATCTGTTTGCCATCGGCTTTGCCTTCGGTATCCCGGCACTGAAGTGGCTGCTGCGGTGGAAGAAGGAGAAGAAGCTGCGGGAGGCGGCCGCGCAGGCCGAACAGGCCCAGACGGTCCAGAAGACGGAAGAAACCGACGGTGCGAAAACGCCTGAGAACGATAAGAAAGGATGACACCCATGGAAAACAACGAGAGAAAGAACAATTCCCTGACGGAGCTGATGGAGGCGTCCATGAGCAAGATCCGCGATATGGTGGACTCCAATACCATCATCGGCGAGCCCATCCAGACCCCGGACGGCGTGACCCTGATCCCCGTATCCCGGCTGAGCTTCGGCTTCGGCTGCGGCGGCGGCGATTACGGCAAGCAGGCCCCCAAGTTCGGCGGCGCCAGCACTGCCGGCGTGAAGGTGGAGCCGGTGGCGTTCCTGGTGGTGAAGGACGGCGTGACCCGGGTGATGCCCGTAGCGCTGCCTGCCGTGGGCACCGTGGACCGGGTCATCGATCTGGTGCCCCAGGTCATGGACCGGGTGGAGAGCTTCATCGACAAGAAGAAGGCGGAAAAAGAAACGTACTGAGTGAATAGAATGAGGTCATCGCTGTGGATATGGGGTGATCTCTGTGAGAAAACGGATGTGGCTTCTGGTGGGGCTGGCGCTGTGGTGGTGCCTGACGCCGGTGCGGGCGTGGGGTGTGTCCACCAGCGCCTCTGCCGCCGTGCTGATGGACGCGGATACCGGGCAGGTGCTGTATGACCACAACGGCAGCCGGCGGATGCTCATCGCCAGCACCACCAAGATCATGACGGCCCTGGTGGTGCTGGAGCGGGCGTCGCCTGGGGAGGAAGTGACCGTCCGGCAGGAGCACATGACCGAGGGCTCCTCCATGTACTTAAAGCCCGGGGAGCGGGTGACGGTGGAGGAGCTGCTGTATGGGCTGCTGCTGTGCTCCGGCAACGATGCGGCGGCGGCCCTGGCGGACTACTGCGGGGGAACGGCCTCCTTCGTCCGGCGGATGAACGGCCTGGCCCGGGAGCTGGGGATGGAGGACACGTCCTTTGCAAATCCCAGCGGCCTGGACGATGACGGTCATTATTCCACCGCCCGGGATATGGCCCGCCTGGCGGTCTATGCCGCCGGGAACCACACCTTTGCGCGCCTGTGCTCCACCCGGAGCGTTACGGTGGGCGGGCGCACCATGACCAATCATAACCGGCTTCTGCGGGCGGTGCCCGGGTGCATCGGCATGAAGACCGGATACACCAGAGCCGCGGGACGGACCCTGGTCAGCGCTGCTGAACGGGACGGCCGGCGGCTGGTGGCTGTCACCCTGCAGGACGGCAACGACTGGGCGGATCATGCCGCCCTGTACGACTGGGGTTTTGCCCAGGAGACCAGGCAGGAGACGGCTGCATTGAACCGGGAGGATACGCCGTGAAGGAGCGTCTGCAAAAGATCATAGCCGCCGCCGGAATCTGCTCCCGCCGGGCGGCAGAGGACCTGCTGCGGCAGGGCCGGGTGCAGGTCAACGGACAGATCGCCGCCCTGGGAGACCGGGCGGACCCGGAGACGGACGCCGTCACCCTGGACGGGCAGCCCCTGAGCCGGGAGCCGGAGAGAGTGTATCTGATGCTCAATAAGCCCCGGGGCTATGTCACCACCCTGTCCGACGAGCGGGGACGGCGGACGGCGGCGGAGCTGGTGTCCGGCTGCGGCGCACGGGTGTACCCTGTGGGGCGGCTGGACATGGACTCCGAGGGCCTGCTGCTGATGACCAACGACGGGGCGTGGATGCAGCGGCTGCTGCACCCCAGCCGCGAGATCGAGAAGGAATACCGGGTGACGGTAACGGGCCCGGTGGAGGGGGCCGCCGGACGGCTGGCCGCCATCCGGGACCTAGAGGGGGAGCGCATCCGTCCGGCCAGGGTGCGGGAGCTGTGGCGGGACGGGAATAAGGCTGCCCTGTCCGTGACCATCCATGAGGGAAAAAACCGCCAGATCCGCCGGATGTGCCGCCAGGCGGGACTGGCGGTGCGGCGCCTGCAGCGTGTGCGGGAGCACACGCTGACGCTGGGAGATCTGCCGGTGGGCCGGTGGCGGTATCTGACGCAGCAGGAGCTGCAAATGCTGGAAGGAAGCGAGAAGCGGTGAGTAAAAACGTGCTGCAGGCCATACGGGGCCGGATGGAGAGCTTTTCCCGGGGACAGAAGCGCATTGCCGATTACATTCTGATGAACTATGACAAGGCGGCGTTTATGACCGCGGGACACCTGGGACGCAAGGCTCAGGTCAGTGAGTCCACGGTGGTGCGGTTTGCGTCCCAGCTGGGGTACGATGGGTATCCCAACATGCAGAGGGCTTTGCAGGAGCTGGTGCGGGGACGGCTTACCTCCCTCCAGCGCATTCAGGTGTCCCGGGATCAGATGCAGGAGCAGGACGTGCTCACCGGCGTGATGCAGCGGGATATGAACAGCATCCACACCGCCATTGAGCAGCTGGACCGGACGGCCTTTGACCGGGTGGTGGACCGCCTGCTGACCGCCAGCCACATCTATCTGATGGGGGTGCGGTCGTCGGCATTTCTGGCGGGGTATCTGAACTTTTATCTGCACCTGATGTTCAAGAACGTGACTCTTGTGCAGAACGCTGCCGCAGGAGAAATCTTTGAGCAGCTCAGCCAGATCGGCCCCGGAGATGTGCTGGTGGGCATCAGCTTTCCCCGGTATTCCCAGATGGCTATCCACGCCGTGGAGTACGCCCGGGACCGGGGAGCCGATGTGGTGGCCATTACCGACAGCCAGATGTCGCCCCTTTACCGCATGGCCACGGTGTCGCTGCTGGTGCGCAGCGACATGATCTCTTTTGTGGATTCCATGGCTGCGCCCCTGAGCCTGCTGAACGCGCTGATCGTGGCAGTGGGACGGCAGAAGAACGAGGAGGTATCCGGCACGTTCTCCCAGCTGGAGAACGTCTGGTCCAAATATAACATATTCGGGAAAACGGAAGATGAGTCATAAGCGTATCGCGGTGATCGGCGGGGGAGCCGCCGGATTGATGGCGGCCATTGCCGCCGCCGAAAGCGGCGGACAGGTGACGCTGCTGGAGCCCAACGAGCGGCTGGGCAAAAAACTGAACATCACCGGCAAGGGCCGGTGCAACGTGACCAACAACTGCTCCCGGGAGGAGCTGCTGCGGAATATCCCCCGGAACGGACGTTTTCTGTACGGGGCCTTTGCCCGGTTCGACAGCCGGGATGCCATGGCGTTTTTTGAGACGCTGGGGGTGCCCCTGAAAACCGAGCGGGGAAACCGGGTCTTTCCCCAGTCGGACTGCGCCTTCGACGTATCCGGGGCCCTGCGCCGCCGGTGTGAGCGGCTGGGGGTGCGATGGGTCCGGGACAGGGCCGTGTCCGTGGAAACGGCGGAGGGCCGGGTCTGCGGCGTTGCTGGAGAAAAGGAAACGTATCCGGCGGAGGCGGTGATTTTGGCCACCGGCGGCGTCAGCTATCCCGGCACCGGCTCCACCGGCGACGGATACCGCATGGCGGCGGCCCTGGGCCACGGGATCGTACCGCCCTGCGGGTCGTTGGTGCCCCTGGTCAGCGATGACGGCGACTGCCGCCGGATGCAGGGACTGGCTCTGAAAAATGTGGAGCTGACGGCTCTGAACGGGAAGAATAAGGTGCAGTTCCGGGATTTCGGGGAGCTGCTGTTCACCCACTTCGGTGTGTCGGGGCCGCTGGTGCTGTCCGCCAGCGCCCATTTGCGGCACTGGGACCGGGAAAAATACCGGCTGTGCATCGATCTGAAGCCGGCGCTGGACCGGGACAAGCTGGAGGCCCGTATTCTGCGGGACCTGGGGGAGAATCCCAACCGGGACTTTGAAAAGATCGTGGCCGGGCTGGTGCCCCACAGTATGGTGCCGGTGCTGCTGGATCGGCTGGAGGTCCCGGCAGGGCTGAAGGCCAACTCCGTGACCAGGCAGCAGCGGCGGGCCCTGGAGGAGCTGCTGAAGTGCTTTTCCGTGTCCGTTACCGGACCGCGCCCGGTGGCCGAGGCCATCGTTACCTCCGGCGGCGTGCAGGTGAGCCAGGTGCAGCCGTCTACCATGGAATCGAAGCTGGCTCCGGGGCTTTACTTTGCCGGGGAAATACTGGATGTTGACGCCTATACCGGCGGCTTTAACCTACAGATCGCCTGGTCCACCGGGCATCTGGCGGGGACAAGCGCCGCCGGAGCGGAAGGAGAATGAATATGCCTGAACTGTATTCCGTAGCCATAGACGGGCCCTCCGGGGCCGGAAAGAGCACGCTGGCCAAGGCCGCAGCAGCGGCCCTGGGGATCTGTTATGTGGACACCGGGGCCATTTACCGCACCATCGGCTATGGCGTGTATTGCCGGGGCATTGACCCGTCGGATGCGGCGGCCGTGGCGGCGGTCCTGCCGGAGATGCGGCTGGAGCTGCATTATGACCAGGCAGGGCTTCAGCGGATGAAGCTGGCAGGCCGGGACGTGACGGAGGAGATCCGCCTGCCGGAAATGTCCAAATACGCGTCCAAGGTCTCCGCCATCCCGGCAGTGCGGGACTTCCTGCTGGAGCTGCAGCGGGACCAGGCCCGCCGCCGCAGCGTGATTATGGACGGCCGGGACATCGGCACGGTGGTGCTGCCGGACGCTACGGTGAAGATCTTCCTCACCGCTGCGCCGGAGGTGCGGGCCATGCGCCGGTGCCGGGAGCTGGAGCAGCGAGGCACGCCCCAGCCCTATGAGCAGGTGCTGCGGGACATTGTGGACCGGGACTGGGCCGATTCCCACCGGGACATCGCGCCCCTGTGCAAGGCGGAGGATGCCGTGGAGCTGGACACCGGGGCGCTGACCTTTGACGAGAGCCTTCGGCTGCTGCTGGATACCATAAGGAGGCGGGCAGGACTGTGAAAAATCCGCATTTTGTCCGGATACAGAAAATCCTGGGGCCGCTGGTGCGGTTTTTGTTCCCCATTACCCTGGAGGGGGCGGAGAATCTGCCGGATGACCGGCCGGTGATGCTGTGCGCCAACCACAGCAGCGCCTGGGATCCCATTTTGTTTGTGGCAGCCATATGGACGGGTTATCCCCTGCGGATCATGGCCAAAAAGCAGCTGCTGCGGATTCCCATCCTGGGCAGCATTCTCAAGGCCATCGGCGTGTTTGCCGTGGATCGAGGCAACTCGGACATTCTGGCGGTGAAAACCGCCATTCAGAGCCTGAAGCAGGGATGGAATCTGCTGATCTTCCCGGAGGGCACCCGGGTGAAGAACCCGGGACAGGCGGAGGTCAAGGGCGGCGCGGCCATGATAGCCATCCGCTCTGGGGTGGACATGGTACCCATGTTCATCGACACGAAAAAGCGCCTGTTCCGCCGGGTGCGGATCATCATCGGCTGGCCCTACAGCCCGGTGTATACCGGCCGGAAGGGCACGGCGGAGGAATACCAGGCCAACGCCGACGAAATCATGCGGCGGGCCTATGCATTGGGAGGTATCACATGCCGGTGATCCAAGCGAAAAGCGCCGGCTTCTGCTACGGTGTGCGCCGGGCCGTGGAGCTGGCGGAGAAAACTGCCCGGGAGAACGGCGGCTGCGTCATGCTGGGCAGCATCATCCACAACGCCAACGTGGTGGCCCGGCTGGAACGGCTGGGGGCCAGGCAAGCAGATACGCCGGACCAGGTGTGTCCCGGAGACACGGTGATCATCCGCTCTCACGGCGAGACAAAGCAGGTGCTGGAGCGGCTGGAGGAAATGGGGGCCCGGTGCGTCAACGCCACCTGCCCCAATGTGCTGCACATTCAGCGCGTCGTGTCCCGGGCGGACGAAGCCGGGCGCATTCCCCTGGTCATCGGGGAGCCCCACCACCCGGAGGTCATGGGCGCGGCCAGCTGGTCGGACCGGACACTGGTGTTTTCCGGGCCGGAGGAACTGGAGCAGTGGCTGCTGGAGGACCCCAGCCGGCAGAATCTGCCCTTGACGGCAGTGGCCCAGACCACCTGCGTGCGGAGTATCTGGGAAAGTTCAAAAAAAATTCTAAAAAAACTGTGTACAAACGCGGAATTATTTGATACAATATGTGATGCTACGCATAGGCGTCAGTCCGAGGCGGCGGAGATCGCTTCTCGGGTGGACGTCATGGTCGTGGTCGGAGATCGTAAAAGTGCCAACACCAAACATTTGACAGAGATTTGCCGTGAGCTTTGCCCCAGGGTGTTCCAGATCGAGGGAGCAGGGGAGCTTACACCGGACCTTTTTATTGGATGTTCATTGGCGGGACTTACGGCCGGCGCGTCCACACCGGCGGGCATCATTAAGGAGGTATATACAACGATGAGCGAAGAAATCAAGAACAACGAAATCAAGGAAGAGAGCTTTGAGGAGCTGCTGGACAAATCTTTCAAGACTTTAAATACAGGGGAGAAGGTAACCGGTATCGTGACGGCTGTGGGTCCCACTGAGGTCCAGGTGGATCTGGGCTGCAAGCAGGCCGGCTATATTTCCGTGGACGAGCTGTCTGCCGATCCCAACGTGAAGCCCGAGGATGTGGTGAAGGTCGGCGACGAGATCGAGACCTATATCATCCGTGTCAACGACGTGGAGGGCTATGCCATGCTGTCCAAGAAGCGCCTGGACGCCGTGAAGGTCTGGGAGGACATCGAGGAGGCCCGCGAGAACAAGACCACCCTGGAGGGTAAGGTCACCGAGGAGAACAAGGGCGGCATCGTCGTCAACGTCAAGGGCGTGCGCGTGTTCGTTCCCGCTTCCCAGAGCGGCCAGCCCCGCGGTGCGGACCTGTCCGAGATGATCGGCCAGACCGTGTCCCTGCGGATCACCGAGGTCAACCGTGCCCGCCGCCGTGTGGTGGGCTCCATCCGTGCCGTGCAGTACGAGGCCCGTCAGGCTGCCCAGGCTGCCATTTGGGAGAGCATCGAGGTGGGTAAGCACTATACCGGTACCGTCAAGTCCATGACCAGCTATGGCGTGTTTGTGGATATCGGCGGCGTGGACGGTATGGTACATATCTCCGAGCTGTCCTGGTCCCGCATCAAGAACCCCGCCGAGGTGGTTTCTGTGGGTGACACTCTGGATGTGTACGTTATCTCCTTCGACCCCGAGAAGCACAAGATCTCCCTGGGCGTCAAGGACCACTCCTGCAACCCCTGGGATACCTTCATGAACACCTATAAGGTGGGCGACGTGGCCAATGTCCGCATCGTGAAGCTGATGACCTTCGGCGCCTTCGCCGAGGTAGTTCCCGGCGTGGACGGCCTGATCCACATCTCCCAGATTGCGGACCGCCGCATTGAGAAGCCCGGCGACGTTCTGTCCGAGGGCCAGATGGTGGACGCCAAGATCACTGCTGTGGACGAGGAGAAGCAGAAGATCTCCCTGTCCATCCGCGCCCTGCTGGCTGATGAGCCTGCCGAGGACGAGGAGTAAGATCCCTTCCGAAAAACAACAAAAGGCCCCCGGTGTACGGCACCGGGGGCCTTTTTGTACGCTGTGGGTCAGCGCTGGTTCTGGTTCTGCTGCTGATTCTGGTTCTGGTTCTGCTTGGTATTGCGGTTCTGACGGGTGTTCTGGTTCTGGTTGCTCTGGTTGCCGTTCTGATTCTGGTTCTGGTTCTGATACTTGTCCATGACGGACACCTCCTTCTGTACCTGCGGTACAGGGATAGTGTGACCGGAATCGGCGAAAACATGCACGGAAGTGTGCAAAAAAATGCAAACGGCGGCGCCGGGGTTGTTCCGGAGGGCGGAATCTGGTATAATGCGGGTATCATATTTTGAAGGGAGGGAACGGCTATGCGGATGCTGGCATCCATTGCACTGTCCTTTGCCGCAGCGGTTTTCGCGGCGGTGCTGCTGCCCTGGAGCGGCTGGGCCTGGTGGGCAGCGGCCGCAGCCGGCGCGCTGGGTCTGCTGGCGGTTTTTCTGCGGCGGCATCTGCCGGAGAAGCTGCGGCTGCGGGCCGCGGTGATGCTGTTCTCTCTGTGCGCGGGGCTGGTGTACTATGGCGGGTATCAGAACTTGGTGCAGCGGCCGGTGCTGGACCGGTGCGGGCGGGAGGCGGCGTTTTCCGCAACGGTGGAAAACTATGGTCAGCTGACGGAGCGGGGAGCCAAGGTCACGGTGTATCTGGACGGGCTGCGGGGCGCCAAAGCGGTTTGCTATGGGGACGCGTCCCTGGCGGCTTTGGAGCCGGGACAGAGGATTACCGGCCGGGCCAAATGGCAGGATGCGGGCCGCATCCATGAAAACGACGTGACCACGTTTACCTCCCGGGGCGTGTTCGCTTTGCTGTACGTCCAAGAGGACGCAGCAGTGGAGCAGGGCAGTGCCGGGAGCCTGCGGTGGCTTCCGCAGCGGATGGCCCGGGCCATGCGGGAGAAGATCGCCGCCATCTGGGACGACGGGACTACTGCCGCATTCGTAACGGCGGAGCTGACTGGGGATCGGAGCGGCTTGTCCGTAGAGGACGAGACCGCTATGTCCCAGGCGGGCCTATCGCATCTGTTTGCGGTCTCCGGACTGCACTGCGCTTTTTTGGTGAGCCTGTTGGGACTGCTGCTGGGCAGCCGGAGGCGTCTGTTTGCAGGAGTATCCATGGCGGTGCTGGCATTTTATATGCTGATGGTGGGCCTGTCCCCGTCGGTGGTCCGGGCGTGTGTCATGCAGGCATTTGTGCTGGCGGCTCCGCTGTTCAAGCGGGACAGCGATGGGCTGACCAGTCTGGGTGCGGCACTGCTGGTGATTTTATTGGGGAACCCCTTTGCCGCCGGAAGCATCAGCCTGCAGCTGAGCTTTGCGGCTACGCTGGGACTGGTGTGGCTGTCGCCTAAGCTGTATGGGGCCATGTCCCGGGTATATACCGGGAAAAAACGGGCCATACGGTGGGCGGTGAACTTTGTGTGCGCCAATGTATCGGCATCGCTGGCGGCGCTGATCTTTACCATTCCGCTGACGGCGGTCTACTTCAACATTCTGACGCTGGCTGCGCCGGTGGGCAATCTGCTGGCGGTACCGGCGGCGGGCTGGAATTTTATGGCCGGCTTCGTAACGGTGCTGGTGGGCTTTGTGTGGCTGCCGGCGGCCCGGGTGCTGGGCTGGGTATGCTTCGGGCTAGTACGGTATGTGCTGTGGGCCGCCGGACTGCTGGCCTCCGTTCCGGGGCATGCGGTGTATTTTTCCAACGGTTTTCTGAAATACTGGCTGCTGTATGTGTATGCCATGTTCGGCGGGTGCGCGCTGACCCGGGACAGGATGCGGAAGTATGCTGCGGCCGGAGCTCTGGCGGCGGTGACGCTGCTGCTGGCGGTGGGACTCAACGCCGGGCTGCACCGGTATGGAGACCTGTCTGTGATGGCGCTGGACGTGGGCCAGGGCGAGAGTGTGGCCCTGTATACCCGGGAGAAGGCGGTGCTGGTGGACTGCGGATCCAGCAACGGCTATATCAGTGCCGGAGCCCGGGCGGCAGACCAGCTGGAGAGCATAGGCATCCACCGGCTGTCGGCGGTGGCGGTGACCCACTATCACGCCGACCACACCAATGGGCTGGAGGAGCTGCTGGCCCGGATGCCTGTGGAGCGGCTGCTGCTGCCGGATATTGAGGACGAGTACGGCGTGCGGGACCGGCTGCTGGAGCTGGCCCGGGAGAAGGACATTGCTGTGACCATGGTGACGGACGTTTACCGACTGCCTATGGGCAGCGCCATGCTGACCATCTATCCGCCGGTGGGCGCGGGAGATCTGAACGAGCAGGGACTGACGTATCTGTGCTCCGCAGGGGATTTTGATGCCCTTATCACCGGGGACATGGCCGGAAATACGGAGAAAAAGCTCATAGAGCAGTTTGCGCTGCCGGATATCGAGGTGCTGGTGGTGGGCCACCACGGCTCCCGGTACAGCAGCACCAACGCCTTTTTGCAGCAGGTGCGGCCGGAAACGGCTATCATCAGCGTGGGAGACAACAGCTACGGTCATCCCACCCAGGAGGCTATGGACAGGCTGTCCCGGAACGGGGCCGCGGTGTATCGCACCGACCGGCAGGGAAACATTCTGGTGACCGTGAACGGAGGAACATAAATGGCGGCAAGGACCACAAAAAAAAGCGGCGCGGCGCTGGAGCGGCTGCGGGCGGATCTGGAGGCCGGGAGTCCGGCCAATGTGTATATTTTCTACGGAGAGGAGACGTATCTGCGGGACCGGTATCTGGAGGAGCTGCGGCAGCTGCTGGTGCCGGCGGGCTTTGAGGAGTTCAACTATCACCGGCTGCCGGGGAAGGGGCTGACGGTCCAGGACCTGACGGAAACAGTGGAGGCCATGCCTATGATGGCCCAGCACACCCTGGTGGTGGTGACGGATATGGACCTGTTCCGGCTGGACGAGGGGCAGCGGGGGCTGCTGATCGAGCTTCTGGGAGATTTTCCGGAATACTGCACGCTGGTGTTTGTCTATGACGTTCTGGCATACAAGCGGGACGGAAAGATGAAAAAGCTGTGCGCCGCCATCGGGGACCACGCGCAGGAGGTGGAGTTCTGCCAGCAGGAGCGGGACCAGCTGCTGCGGTGGATGAAGCGGCGGTTTGCGGCGGAGGGCCACGACATCGACACGGCCACGGCGGACCATCTGCTGTTTACCTGCGGGACGCTGATGACGGACCTGGTGCCGGAGATCGGAAAAATCGCCGCCTATGCCAAGGGGGAGCGCATCACCGTGGCGGACATCAACGCCGTGGCGGACCCCATTCTGGATGCGCAGGTGTTTGACATGACCAACAGCATCACCGCCGGAAAGTACGACAACGCGGCCCGGGTGCTGGGGGAGCTGCTGCGGATGCAGACGGAGCCTATCGTCATTCTGGCGGCAGTGGGCAAGGAGCTGCGGCGGCTGTATACCGCCCGGATGGCCCTGGACGGCGGAAAGGACCGGCTGTGGCTGAAGCAGCTGTGGGGCATGAGCAGCGACTATCCGGCCAGGCTCCTGATGCAGGCGGCCAAAAAGGTGGACCACGACTGGTGCCAGACGGCGGTGCTGCGGTGTCAGCGGCTGGACCGGCGGATGAAAAGCGTAAGCATGCCGGATAAGCAGAAGGAGGATGAATTGAAGCTGTTTTTGATGGAATTGGCGGGGCGCAGATGAAGCCGCGTATTAAGGAGGTCATCGTGGTGGAGGGGCGGTATGACCGCAACGCCCTTGCCCAGGTGGTGGACGCCACGGTGGTGGAGACCGGCGGGTTTTCCGTATTCAACAATCGGGAAAAGCTGGCTTTTTTGCGGCGGCTGGCGGAAAAACGGGGGCTTATCCTGCTGACGGACCCGGACGGCGCAGGCTTTGTGATCCGGAACTATCTCAAGGGCGCCATTCCCCGGCAGCAGGTGAAGCAGGCGTATATCCCCGATGTGGCCGGGAAGGAGCGGCGCAAGCGCCGCCCCGGCAAGGAGGGGAAGCTGGGCGTGGAGGGGATGCGCCCGGAGGTGCTGCTGGAGGCTCTGCGGCGCTGCGGCGCAACGTTCCAGGGAGAGGAAACTCCTGTCCGGAGCGCAGAGCTGACCAAGGCGGACATGATGGAGAAGGGACTGGTGGGGCCGGGCTCCGCCGCCCGGCGGCAGCAGGTGCTGAAGGAGCTGGAGCTGCCGGAGCACTTGACGGCCAACGGCCTGCTGGAGGCAATGAATCTGCTGCTGAGTCGGGAGGAGTTTGACAGACTATGACGGAGCCCCTGGAAATCGAACGGAAATTTCTCATCGAAATGCCTGAGCGGGCGGTGCTGGACCGGTGTCCCACGCGCTGGGAAATATGGCAGACGTATCTGCTGGCCCCTCCGGGGATCAGCGCCCGGGTCCGCCGCCGGGTGGGGGAGACGGAGCAATTTTTCCACACGGAGAAGCTGCGCCGGACAGACCGCACCTGCGTGGAGCGGGAGCGGGAGATCACCCGGGCGGAATATGAAACGCTGCTGCGGCAGCAGGACCCGGACCGGGTGACCATCCACAAGGAGCGGTACTGCCTGCCGGAGGGCGGTCTGGTGTTTGAAATCGATGTGTATCCCTTCTGGCGGCGGCTGGCCGTGATGGAGGTGGAGCTGCAGCGGGAGGACCAGGGATTCACCGTACCCCGGGGGCTGCGGGTGCTGCGGGAGGTGTCCGGCGACTGGCGGCTGAAAAACGCCGCTCTGGCAGGCCATGTGCCGCCGGAGGAGGAATTACTGGCGGAAATGGAGGAAAACGGCGGTTTTTCCTTGCATGAGGGAGCGGAGTGTGGTAAAATAAGCTGAATATGCCGGAAGGGAGCCAAACCGCCGGCAGGTTCCGTTTGAATCGTGCTGCGGCACGGGTTCGATATATTTTTTCGCACAAACAGGAGGAAAAAACAATGTCTTTCATGATCGAAACGTCTGCCCGCCACATCCACCTGACCCAGGAGACGGTGGAGAAGCTGTTCGGCAAGGGCTATGAGCTGACTGTCCGCAAGCCCCTGTCCTATCCCGGCCAGTATGCCTGCAATGAGCGGCTGACCATCGTGGGGCCCAAGAAGGAAATGGCCAATGTGTCCATTCTGGGGCCTGTGCGTAAGGCTGACCAGGTGGAGGTCTCCGCCACCGACGCCCGCACTCTGGGCATCACGGCTCCCGTCCGCGAGAGCGGCCATGTGGAGGGCTCCGGCGCATGTAAGCTGGTGGGCCCCAAGGGCGAGGTGGAGCTGAGCCAGGGTGTAATCATCGCCAAGCGGCACCTGCATGTCCGCCAGGAGGACGCCGAGAAGATGGGCGTCAAGGACAAGGAGATCATCAAGGTGGCCTGCGGCGGCGAGGGCCGTAAGCTGATCTTCGATGACGTGGTGGTCCGCGTCAATGTGGACGGCGCCACCACCATGCACATTGATACCGACGAGTCTCAGGCCGCCGGCAACCCCACCGTGGGCGAGATCTATCGGTAAAAAAAACAGGCAACATCCATGGGGGTGCGCGGAGCGCACCCCCATTTTTTATGAGAAAGGAGCGCGACCTATGGCGACTACACTGATCCGCAATGCCCAGGCCATCGTTACCGTGGACCGGGAGGACCGGGTGCTGCGGAACGGGAATATCCTGGTGGAGGACAACATCATCCGCTATATCGGGCCGGCGGAACGTGCGGCGGACCGCGTCATCGACGCATCCCACTGTTTTGTATATCCGGGCCTGGTGAACACCCACCATCACCTGTATCAGACCTTTACCCGGAACCTGCCTCAGGTGCAGAAAATGGAGCTGTTTCCGTGGCTGCGGACGCTGTATGAGATCTGGAGGGGACTGGACGAGGACTGCATCTACAACAGCTCCCTGGTGGGGCTGGGGGAGCTGCTGAAATATGGCTGCACCACCTGCATGGACCATCATTATGTGTTTCCCAAGGTGGGTTCGGAGCACTTCATCGACCAGCAGTTTCGGGCAGCGGATCAACTGGGCGTCCGGTTCCATGCCACCCGGGGCAGCATGTCCCGGGGAAGGAGCGACGGAGGTCTGCCGCCGGATGACCTGGTTCAGGATGTGGATACCATCCTAAAGGACAGCCAGCGGCTGGTGGAAAAGTTCCACGACACGTCCCGATTTTCCATGCGCCAGGTGGCGCTGGCCCCGTGCTCGCCCTTCAGCGTTACCACAGACCTGCTGAAGCAGTCGGCAGTGCTGGCCCAGACCGGAACGGGCATCGCCCACTGCCCGGTGTCCAACATGAAGCTGGCCTCCGGCGTGTGCCGGGTGCCGGATATGCTGGCGCTGGGAGTGCCGGTAGGGCTGGCGGTGGATGGCTCCGCGTCCAACGATTGCTCCAACCTGCTGGCGGAGATCCGGGCGGCGTATCTGCTGCACAGGCTGACCTACAGCGCTAAGGCTCCCACCGGGTATGACCTGCTGAAAATGGCCACCATGGGCAGCGCACGGCTGCTGGGCCGTCAGGATGAGATCGGCAGCCTGGAGATGGGGAAGGCGGCGGACCTGTTCCTGCTGAACGTGGACCTGCTGGAGCTGGCCGGAGCCAAGCTGGACCCTGCCTGCCTGCTGGGCACCGTGGGCTATGCACGCCCGGCGGAGCTGGTGATGGTCAACGGCCGCGTGGTGGTGGAGCATGGCCGGGTGCTGGGTATGGACGAGGAGCGCACTCGGGTCCGGGCCGAGCAGCTGGTGAAGGACATGCTGCAAAAGGCGGAATAAATCAAAAAACTGGTATGGCAGACGCTGCCATACCAGTTTTTTCAGACTTTTTCGATGAGGGCTACAGCGTGGGCGGACATGCCGGATCCGTCGCCGGTGAAGCCCAGGTGCTCCTCGGTGGTGGCCTTGACGTTGACCCGGTCCACGTCTATGCCCAGAGCGGCGGCCATGTTTTCCTGCATTTGCGTGCGGTAGGGGCCGACCTTAGGGGCCTGGGCGATAAGGGTGGCGTCGATATTCACCACCCGGTATCCGGCGCGGGTCAGGGCATCGCGGACCCGGGACAGCAGGGTCAGACTGGAGATATTCAGGAAAGCATCGTCGCTGTCCGGGAACAGCTGCCCGATGTCTCCCAGGGCGGCGGCACCCAGCAGCGCGTCCATGACGGCGTGGGTCAGCACGTCGGCATCGGAATGACCGTCCAGGCCACGGTCATAGGGGATGGTGACGCCGCCTAAGATCAGGGAGCGTCCGGCGGCGAGACGGTGAACGTCGTAGCCGTGGCCGATGCGGAGCTTTGTCATTGGTCACGCCCCCGGAGGATGGCCTCGGCAATCAGCAGGTCCAAGGGGGTGGTGATCTTGATGTTTTCCCGGCTGCCGGTGGCCAGGTAGACCTCCTTGCCCAGGCGCTCCACGGCGGAGCAGTCGTCGGTAAGCTCCACGCCGGCGTCGATGGCGGACTGAAGGGCGGCCTTCAGAAGGCTGGCCTCCATGACCTGGGGAGTCTGCACCGCGAAGAGGGTGGAGCGGTCCGGCGTGGACAGGACGCGGCCGTCGGTGGGGTCTGCGGTTTTGATGGTGTCCGTCACCGGCACCGCAGGGGCTGCGGCGTTGGTGCGGCAGGCAAAGCGGATGATCTCGTCAAACTCCGCCGGGTCCACCAGGGGCCGGGCGGCGTCGTGAACGGCCAGAAGCCCCGCTTTGGGGTTTGCCTCCACGGCGGCGGCCAGCACGGACCGGGCCCGGGTGGGGCCGCCCAGGACCACCTTGACAGGCTTATGCAGGCCGCAGCGGCTGCACAGGTCCGCCACGGTCAGCAGCAGATCCTGGCGGGTGGCCACGATGATCTCGTCCACCAGCTCTGTTTTGTCGATGGCGCAGAGGGTGCGCATCAGCACCGGTGTGCCGCACAGATCTGCCAGCAGCTTGTCCTGACCGCCCATGCGGGTGGAGGATCCGGCGGCGGGGACGATGGCCGTGCAGAAGGGGCGGGTCTTATCCTGGACCCGGCGCAGCTTATCCCAAAATTTTCCCATAGTCTTACGCTCCCAGCATCATAGCTTCATTGATCCGCTGCTCCACAGCGGGGTATTCCGAGCCCTCCACCAGCACCACCTCGGAGATGAGGATCTGTTTGGCACTGTGAAGCATTTTGCGTTCGCCGTTGGACAGGCCACGGCGGTGATCCCGCCACATGAGGCCCTTGATGACCCGGGCAACCTCCAGCAGGTCGCCGCTTTTCAGCCGGGCCAGATTGTCCCGATAGCGCTGGTTCCAATTGGCGGACATCTGGACCTCCAGGTTTGGAATGGCGGAGAGCACCTGGCAGATATGCTCCGCTGTGGACAGGCACCGCAGGCCGATCTGACAGCAGGCGTCGGTGGGGATCTTCAGCACCAGGCCGCCGGAGGGCATGCGGAACACATAGTAGCTGCTGACGCAGCTGCCCAAGCGCTCGTGCGTGATGCGCTCGATGACACCGGCCCCGTGCATGGGGTGGACCACCTTGTCGCCGATCAGAAACATGACGGCGCCTCCTCTCCTATGAAATACAGGCGTGTATAAAATCTCACAAATATATTATAGCGGAGCCGAACGAATTTGGCAAGGGGGAAAAGAATACACGAGATCTTAACAGGGCGGCGGATTGCATTCCCCACCGGAGAGGTGTATAATACCGGCGTGAAAAATTACCCGAAGGAAAGGAGCTTGCGGGAATATGCTGGAGTTTTTGGAAAAGGAACAGATCGATCAGGGCATCATCGACGGTATCCGGGAATACCGGGAGAAGTATCCGGCGGCGCCGGACATGGCGGGACGGGTGCCGAGGCCCCGGTATCACTACTACGGAAAAGAAGTGTGGGAGGCGGCGGCAGCGGCCCTGCTGTGCGGGGAAAACCTGCTGCTGGCAGGCAGCAAGGCCACCGGCAAGAACGTGCTGGCGGAGAACCTGGCCATGGCCTTTGGCCGTCCGGCCTGGGACGTGTCGTTCCATGTGAACATGGACGCCGCCAGCCTCATCGGCATGGATACCTTTGTGGGCGGGGAGGTTACGTTCCGGCCCGGCCCGGTGTATCTGTGCGCCAAAAACGGCGGGTTTGGCATTCTGGATGAGATCAATATGGCGAAAAACGAGGCCCTGGCCGTGCTGCATGCTACGCTGGATTTTCGCCGGGCCATTGATGTGCCCGGGTATGACCGGGTGGAGGTGGACGAGGCGGCACGGTTTATCGGCACCATGAACTACGGCTATGCCGGGACCCGGGAGCTCAACGAGGCCCTGACCAGCCGGTTCGTGGTGATCCAGATGCCAACCATCGGCCAGGAGGGCCTGGAGCGTCTGCTGGTGGATGAATTCCCCACCCTGGAGAAAAAGTATCGGCAGCAGTTTGCTCAGCTGTTTCTGGACTTGCAGAAAAAGTGCGAGAGCGCGGAGATATCCTCCAAGGCGCTGGACCTGCGGGGCCTGCTGGATGCGCTGCGGCTGATCCGCCGGGGCGTTCGGGCGGGGATGGCCCTGGACATGGGCATTACCAACAAGGCGTTTGACAGCTATGAGCAGGACCTGATCCGGGACGTCATCGCCGGACGTATTCCGGCGAAGCTGGACCGGTCCAGGCTCTTTACGGACTGAGCGTTATGGGCGTGCAGACTTACAGCGCCCAGCAGCGGCGGGCGGTGAATCTGATCTGGGCCGCGGCGGGGGTGTATGGCTTTGAACCGAAATTTCTGGCCATGAAAACCGACGGAACACCGGATTTTTACATGAATTTCGTCATCGGCCTGGTACACAAGTGGTTCGGCGAGGAAATGCCCCGGCGGCTGTTTGACTCGTGGCTGGGGGATGTGCGGCAGGCGGTGATGGACGATCTGGCGTGGCTGGCCCTGGAAAATGCGGCGTATGAAAAGGAGCTTCCCCAGCGGCCCGCACTGGAGGAGCTGCGGCAGGCCCATGCCCGGGAGTTCTTCGCCATGGAATACCAGACCTCCCGGCAGGAGTGGATGGCGCGGAATCAGCTGGTATACTCCATGCAGGCGGCCCGGTGGAAAAGCGTGCTGGGGAAACCCACACGGCTGGTGACGCCCTGGGACAAGGGACTGTACCGGGCACTGTGCTGCGGGGACGTCAGCCCGGAGCAGCTGGAGCAGGACATTCGGTCGTGCTTCCGGAAGTATCTGGGCTTTGACGGAAGGGTGCGGACCAAGGCGGAGCTGCGGCTGCACTTCGACAACCGGCGGTGGATCGCATTTATGACCAAGGTGGCGCCAACAGAGCTGGTGCGCACCGACGATCTGGCCATCGGCCGGGCGGCCCATGCCGGACAGGCGGGGTTTGTCCGGGCGGCGGACGCACTGCGGTCCATGCTGCGCTCCAACGAGCGGGCGGAGGCGGACCGGGCGTATATCCAGCGGTGCTTCGGGCGGAGCATATATTCCCCAAAGCAGCTGAGCGCCATCGAGCAGCAGCGGTGCACCGGGAACCACCTGGGGTGCCGGCTGTGGTTTACCCGGGGGGACCCGGCGGCGGATGTGCCGCCCAGCAGCGACAGCCAGCAGCTGTATGAGCAGGCGGCGGAGCAGTCCCGGCTGAACCGGGCGGCCTACGCCAAGGACAGCGAGCTGTATGAAAGCGCCTTGCTGCGGCTGACGGAACAGATCCGCAACTGCATGCTGGTGCATCAGCAGCCGGACGCCGTGACGGCCCGGCAGGGATGGCTCAATGGCTCCCGGGTATGGCGGGAGCCGGTGCTGGGGGACGACCGGGTGTTTCTGCGGCAGGACCAGGAACCTCGGCCCGGATTCAGCGTGGATCTGCTGCTGGATGGTTCGGCGTCCCGGCTGCACTGTCAGGAAACCATTGCGGCCCAGGGGTATATCCTGGCCAAGAGCCTGCTGAACTGCGGCATCCCCGTGCGGGTCACCAGCTTTTGCAGTCTGCGGGGCTATACGGTGCTGCGGGTGCTGAAGGAGTACGGCGACAAGCATGGGGAGCGGCGGATATTCGACTATTTCGCGGCGGGCTGGAACCGGGATGGGCTGGCCCTGCGGGGAATGGAGGAGCTGATGCAGTCGGCTCCGGCAGAGAAGCATCTGCTGCTGATCCTCACTGACGCCAACCCCGACGACAGCCACCGGATCCCGCCCAATGGGAAAAATCCCATCAGCCGGGAATATGACGGCAAGGCCGGCGTGGAAGATACCGCTGATGAGGTGCGGGCTCTGCGACGGAAGGGGATACGGGTGGCCGCCATCTTCATGGGAGAGCAGGACAGCGTCCCGGCGGCGGATCAGATCTATGGCAAGGACCTGGCCCGCATCCGGCGAATGGACCAGCTGGCGCAGGCTGCCGGGCGGCTCATTCAGGACCAGATCCGGGAGTTGGCCAACTAAATAAAATTTCTCAAAAATACGCTCTGTTGCTGTGTATACGGCAACAGAGCGTATATCTTTTTGGGAAAGTCCAAGGGTATATAGAACGACAGCAAAGGAGGACGGTCAATGGAACAGAACCTGGAGCCTCAGCGGCCGAGGATCGGCACGGAGGAGGTGCGCCGTGCGGCAGATATCCTGCGCCGCTATCATGCCGGAAAGCGGCAGCTGGAGCAGCGGATCATCGACAACGAGCAATTCTGGAAGCTGCGGCACTGGCAGCAGATGGAAAAGACCGGACAGGGCGGCAATCCCGCAGATCCACAGCCCACCAGCGGGTGGCTGGTGAACTGCATTCTGTCCAAGCACGCGGACGCCATGGACTGCTATCCGGAGCCCACGGTGCTGCCCCGGGAACCGGGAGACCGGGAGGAGGCCGGAAAGCTGACACGCATTCTGCCGGTGATCCTGAAGAAAAACGGATTCAAGCGGACGTATTCCAGCGCGTGGTGGTACAAGCTGAAATCCGGGTGCGCCGTGTACGGCGTGTTTTGGGACGCCGGAAAGCTCAATGGGCTGGGGGACATCTCCATCCGACGGATGGATCTGCTGAACCTGTTCTGGGAGCCGGGGGTGACGGATATTCAGGATTCGCCCCACTTTTTTTCCACGGAGCTGCAGGACCGGGAGGCGCTGGAGGAGCGGTATCCCCAGGCAAAGGGCAAGGCGGACCGGGGCGGATGGACCCTGAGCCGGTATCTGTATGACGACGCGGTGGATACCTCCGGGAAGGTGCTGGTGGTGGACTGGTACTATCACACCCGTGAGAATGGACGGCGGGTGCTGCAATACTGCAAATTCGTGGGAGATACGGTGCTGTATGCCACGGAAAACGACCCGGATATGCGGAACAGAGGGTGGTACGACCACGGAAGGTATCCCTTTGTATTTGACGTGCTGTTTCCGGAGGAGGGGACGCCGGCGGGGTACGGGTATGTGGACCTGTGCAAGTCGCCCCAGAAGCAGATCGATCTGATGAATCAGGCGATTCTCAAGAATACGCTGGCCTCGGCCACGCCGCGGTTCTTTGTCCGCAGCGACGGGGCGGTGAACGAGAACGAGTATGCCGACTGGACGCGGCCCTTTGTCCACACCAATGGAAATCTGGGCAGCGATTCCATCGCACCCATTCAGACGGCGGGGCTGGACAGTGTGTATGTGGCCATTTTGCAGAGCAAGATCGCGGAGATGAAGGAGACGGCGGGCAACCGGGATGTGGCCAACGGCGGCACCGCTGGCGGCGTTACCGCCGCCACGGCCATCGCGGCTTTGCAGGAGGCCGGAGGAAAGCTGTCCCGGAACATGATCGACGACGGGTATGAGGCGTTCTCCGACGTGGTGACGCTGTGCATCGAGCTGATCCGTCAGTTTTACAGTTTGCCCAGGCAATTCCGGCTGCTGGGGGTCATGGGACAGGAGAAGTTCGTCAGCTACGACAGCCGGGGGCTTCAGCCCCAGGCGGTGGACGACGGCGTGGTCAGCGGATACCGGGTGCCGGAATTTGACCTGGAGGTGTCGGCCCAGGATGAGAATCCTTACAAGACCATGGAATATAACCAACTGGCCCTGCAGCTGTTCCAGATGGGCTTTTTCCGGGCGGATATGGCGGATCAGGCCCTGCGGTGCCTGGAGCTGATGGACTTTAAGAACAAGGACCGGCTGATGAGCAGCATTCTGCGGGGGCAGACCGCCGATCCGGCGCGGCAGGCCCAGTCCGTCCCCGCAGGGGTGGCGGAGATGCAGAAGCTCAGCGCCATGGACCGTATGCGCCAGCAGACCCAGGAGGCGGTGAGGCCCCGATGATCTGCGCAGTGTTCGGGGAGAATCGGGTGACCCTGCGGGGGCACGCGGGATATGCGCCCCCAGGAGAGGACATCGTGTGCGCCGCTGCGTCGGCGCTGGTATTTGCCCTGATCGGGGCGCTGGAGGAAAGGGGCCTGCTGCGGGAGCTGGTGGTCAGACCGGGCTTTGTGACGGTGGCGGCGGAGGGAGACTGTCAGGCGGAATGGCAGCTTATCCGATGCGGACTGGGACAGCTGGCGGGGAAATATCCGGCATGCGTTCGCCTGGAGGCGTGAGCATAGGGGTCGTGGCCTACCACGGAAAGGAGCAGATATGCGGAAATTGGATTGGCTGCAGCTGTTTGCGCAGCCGGAGGAACCGGCTCGGGCCGGGGAAAACGCGGGCGATACGGCTCCCGACGCCGGGGAGCGGCAGGAGGACTTTGAGGACCTGATCCGGGGACGGTACAAGGCGGATTTTGACGCCCGGGTACAGAAGATCCTGGACGGGCGGCTGCGGGGCCTGCGGCAGGAGGTGGCCCAGCTGCGGCAATGGGAGCGAGAGCGGGACCTGCGGCATCAGGCGGCCATGGGACGGCTGTCCCGCCAGGAGCCGGAGATCCAGAGGGTGTATCCGGAATTCCGGTGGCAGCGGGAGATGGACGACCCCGGCTTTGCACGTCTCATTGACGCGGGAGTGGAGCCCCGGGAGGCCTATGAGATGGTGCACCGCCGGGAGCTGACGGCCAAGGCTATGCATTTTGCCGCCCAGATGGCCGCACGGCAGGCGGCCCGGGTAGTGGCCAGCGGCGGGCAGCGCGTCCGGGAAAATACCGGACGCAGCGCCAGCGTCAGCCGCCCGGACCCGGGGAAGCTCACCAGCCAGGAGCTGGCGGACATCCGCAGGCGAGTCATGGACGGGGAGAGGATCAGCTTTTGAGTCCTTCCAGAAAATGGAAGTATTTGGATGAAGAAAGGGGAATGCTTATGATGAACAAACTGTATGACCTGCAGCTGTTTGCAGGCGAGGCCAATACCCAGACCACCGGTCACGGCGGCCTCAGCGCGGAGATGAAAACCTATTATGGCATGGAGCTGCTGGAAAACGCCAAGCCCCAGCTGGTACACAACCAGTTCGCCGCCACCAAGCCTCTGCCTGCCGGCGGCGGCAAAACCGTGGAGTGGCGCAAATTCGGCTCCTTTGACAAGGCACTGACCCCGCTGACCGAGGGCGTGACTCCCGATGGCAGCGGCATCTCCGTCAGCTACATCACCAAGGAGCTGGCCCAGTACGGTGACTACACCACCGTGTCCGATATGCTGGACCTGACCGCCATTGACGACGTGGTGCTGGAGATCACAGACCGCCACGGCAGCAACATGGGCCTGACCCTGGACACCGTGACCCGCAATGAGATCCAGCAGGGCAGCCAGGTGATCTACGCCCCGGTGCAGGGGGAGGGCGGCAGCCAGACCGATGTGCTGCACCGCTATGACCTGACGGACAAGTGCAAGCTCACCAGCGAGCTGGTGGCCAAGGCTGCTACCCAGCTGAAGAAGATGAACGCGCCTACCTTCGAAGGGAAGTATGTGTGTATCATTCATCCCAGTGTGGCCTTTGATCTGCGCCAGGACCCCGCCTGGGTGGCCGCCCATCAGTACGCCGCAGCCACGGAGCTGTTTTCCGGCGAGATCGGTGAGCTCCACGGCGTGCGCTTTGTGGAGACCACGGAGGCCAAGATCTTCCGGGGCCAGGACCTGGCCCGGAACAGCCGCACCCTGACCGTCAACGGTAAGGTGGATAACGCCTCTGCTGTGACCTTCGATGGCGGCACTGTGGCCGCCAATGCCCTGAAGGGCCGCTATGTGCTGCTGGGCGGCAAGCGGTGCAAGGTGCTGAGCAATACCGCCAGCCAGATGACTCTGGACACCAGCGTAACGGCTGCCGATGACACCGTGATCTATCCCGGCGAAGGCGGCAGTCAGGGCTGCGCCGTATACGGCTGCCTGTTCCTGGGCAAGGGTGCATACGGCGTGGTGGACCTCAGCGAGGGCACCGAGGTTATCGTGAAGCCCCGCGGCTCCTCCGGCACCGCTGACCCCCTGGACCAGCGATCCAGCGTGGGCTGGAAGGGCATTCATGCCGCCGCGATCCTGTACGATGAATACATGGTGCGGGTGGAGTGCGGCTCCTCCTATTCCGGCGAGGACAAGGCCAACTGACAGAAATGGGGGCGGGCTTTTTCCCGCCCCCTGGAGAGGAAAGGAGCGATTCTGTGAAAAAGACCGTTTTGCTGCATCGGGGCAGAAAGAACGAGGAAAACTTCCAGATCGTGTCCGTCAACGGACGCAGCTGGAAAATCATGAAGGGCGTGGAGGTACAGGTGCCCGACTTTGTGGCGGAGGTGCTGGAAAACGCACAGATGATGGCCGACGACGCCCGGCGCTATGTAGACCGCATGGCCAACTGAGAGAGGAGGCACGGTAATGGGGCAGATGACAGCGGGGCAGGTGCTGGCCCAGGTGGATGACCTGCTGCCCAACAGCTATCCGGGAGAGCAGAAGCGCCGGTGGCTGCGGCAGGCGGAGGGTTTCGTGCTGGAGGAGGTAGTCCGGGTTCATGAGGGCGGCCAGGGTGCAGCGCTGCCCGGGGAGCTGACAGACGCGGCGGAGCTGCTGGCGCCGGCGCCCTATGACGGGCTGTACCGCCACTATGTGGAGGCCCAGATCCACTATGCCAACGGGGAGCTGGAGCGGTATAACAACGCCATGGCTCTGTGGAACAACGGGCTGATGACCCTGCGGGACTATTGGTGCAGGGAGCATCTGCCCCGTCGGCAGGTCCAGGCCCTGCGCCTGTGCTGAAGGAGGGAGGAGCATGTATTTTCCGCAGCTGAGCACCCCACGGCAGAGCCGGGTGACGGTGAGTCGGTTTCTGGGACTGGACCGACGGCCCCGGGGGCAGGAGGGCAGCTTCCGGGAGATGGAGAACCTGTGCGCCGACGGGTATCCCGCCCTGACGGTGCGCCGCCCGCGGGGCGTGGCCGGAAGCGCCGCCAGTCCCGGCGGACTTACCGTCAAGGAGGGCCTTATCTGGGTAGACGGGCATACCCTGTATATAAACGGCAGCGCCGCGGGGCTGGTGCTGTCGGAGGGGAGGAAGCAGCTGATCAGCATGGGCGCATGGCTGCTGATCTGGCCGGATAAGGCATACATCAATACCAAGGACCTGACGGATTTCGGCAGTCTGGAAAATAAGCGTGTCACGGAAGGGGAGGTATCCTTCGCCCTGTGCCGGCCCGACGGCACGGTATACAGCGGGTATCTGGCGGCGGACGAGGCCCCGGAGGAGCCGGAGGCCGGCAGCCTGTGGCTGGATACCGGCGGCGATGAGACTGCCCTGCGGCAGTACGGCGAGGACGGCTGGACGGCGGTGGACGATGTGTGCGTGCGCATGAATGCGGCGGGCATCGGCATTGGCTTTACCGCCGGAGACGGCGTCGCCGTCAGCGGGTGCCGGGAGACGGCTCTCAACGGCAGCTTTCCGCTGCGGTCTGTGGAGGACGATTATGTGGTGGTGACGGCTCTGCCCCGGAGTCTGTCGTCCCAGTCGGATCCGGTGACGGTGGAACGGTCCGTGCCGGATATGGATTATGTAGTGGAGAGCGGCAACCGGCTGTGGGGGTGCAAATACGGTATCGTAAACGGGCAGGCGGTGAATGCCATCTATGCCAGCAAGCTGGGGGACTTCAAAAACTGGAACTGCTATGCGGGGCTGTCTACCGACAGCTATGCCGCGTCCCGCGGCTCCGACGGGGCCTTCACCGGAGCGGCGGATTATCTGGGGAATCCGTTGTTTTTCAAGGAAAACTGCGTGGAACGGGTGTATCCCAGCGCCAGCGGCGCCCATCAGATCGTGACGGTGCAGTGCGCCGGGGTGAAGTCCGGCAGCAGCGGCAGCCTGCGGGTGGTGGACGGAAAGCTGTATTACCACAGCCAGGGCGGCGTGTGCGTGTTTGACGGCAGCATGCCGGTGCATGTATCTCAGGCGCTGGGAGAGATGCGGTATCACAACGCCGTGGCGGGGGCTCTGGACGGGTCCTATTATCTCTCAGCTGCCGATGAAAACGGCGCGTGGCACCTGCTGGTGCTGGACACCCGGCAGGGTCTTTGGTATCGGGAGGACGGCGTGGAGGCTGTGGGCTTTGCGCCCTGGGGCGGCGACCTGTACTGCCTGACGGCGGCGGGGCAGCTGCTGGCTATGAAGGGCTCCGGTGAGAACCGGGAGGGGCCGGTGCAGTGGCTGGCGGAAACCGGGGAACTGGGATTGGATGCGCCGGAGAGCCGGTATCTGGTGCGGCTGAGCCTGCGGCTTTTGCCGGAGGCGGACAGCACTGTCCGGGCTTGGGTCAGCTATGACGAAGGCGGCAGCTGGCAGCCTGCCGGAAGTCTCTGCGGCGCGGGGCGGCTGCGGGCGTGCACCATGCATGTGCGGCCCAGGCGGTGCCGTCAGCTGCGGCTGCGGCTTACCGGCCAGGGGGGCTGCCGGATCTACAGCCTGTCGGCGGTGTATGAGAAGGGAAGTGACGGGCCGTGACGCTTTCTATGCCTCCCGCGCCCAACGGCAGTCCCCAGCAGATGGCCGTGGCCCAATATGCGTATCTATTCCAGATGGCACAGCAGCTGAATCTTGCCCTGGGACAGCTGGAATCCGGCGGCACCGGGGCGGCGTCCGGCGGCGGAACGTCGACTCATCAGGGGACGGGCCGGAAGGAGAGCACGGGCTATCAGGAGCTGAAATCCCTGATCGTCAAAACTGCCCGGCTGGTGAAGCGGCAGATGGAGCAGCTGTCTGCCCGGCTGGAGGGCGAATATGTGGCGGTGTCGGATTTCGGAACGTATGTGGAGCGGCTGAGCGCGTATCTGGAGGCAAATCCGGAGGCACTGACCCAGTATTACAGCTTCTGCTCGGATCTGCAGGCCAACACCGACGCCGTCAGCGCCGCCTTTGGACAGTATAAGACGGAGACGGAGGGCTATATCCGCACCGGCATCGTGGGCTATAACGGCTCCATTCCCATTTACGGCGTGGCCGTTGGCCAGGGGCTGACGGTGACGGACGTGGACGGGGAAACGGTGGTGGACCAGAACAACTTCCGGGCCACCTTCACCGCCCAGCGTCTGTCCTTCTGGCAGGATGCCAACGAGGTGGCGTATGTGTCCAACAACCGGCTGTACATCACCAACATCACGGTACTGGAGGGTGTGACCCTGGGCCAGTGGCAGATCACCACCGCCTCGGGACTGGCCTTCCGGTGGATCGGAGGGTAAGATGGCGAGCATTTACGGGGCGGTGTCCGCCACCGGGTGGCAGCTGCGGCTGGACTATACCGTCAGCCAGGATGCGGCCAATAACCGGTCTGCACTGGCGCTGACGCTGTACATCTACGATGGGACCGGGGAGTCGTACAACCAGGCGGCCAACAGCTGCCGGTATGTTTTGCAGGGGAAAACCGTGTATCAGCCGTATCGGTATGAGAGCAAGGGATGGTATAAGCTGGGCAGCGGCTCGGTGACAGTGAATCACCGCTCCGACGGCAGCGGCAGCGCGGCCTTGTCCGCAGCGTGGTACAGCGGCTTTACCTCCCAATGGACACCGGCGTCGCTGTCGGTAGCCCAAACCGTGGCGCTGCCGGTGATCCCGCGGGCATCCGGCCTCCAGGCCGGGGCCGTGACCCTGGGGCAGACGGGAAGCATTACCGTGCAGCGGGCGGATGCGGGTTTTACTCACAAGATCAACTATCAGATAGGCAGCGCCCATGGCGCGGTGTGCGGGAAAACCGGGGAGACAAGGGTGACATGGACGCCGCCCCTGTCCTTGGCGGAGGAAATCACCGATGCGGTGGCCGGGGACTGTGTGTTGACGGCCACCACCTATTCCGGCAGCAGCGTGGTGGGGACCAGCTCCTGCCCGATAAAGCTGTATGTGCCGGAAGAGGTGAAGCCCACCGCCAGTCTGGCGGCCCAGGTGGTGAATGACAACGCCGTCATTGCCGGGTGGGGTGTGTGCGTCCGGGGATACAGCCGCCTGGCCTATCAGGTGACGGCGGCGGGAGCCCGGGGCAGCAGCATCCGCTCCTGCCGGGTGCAGTTTGCCGGGCAGACAGCAGAGGGCCTTACCGGCCAGACCGGCATGATCCAGCAGGCGGGGACGCTGATCCCGGAGGCACGGGTGACCGACTCCCGGGGACGGTGGGTGACGGCGCAAGGCGGCGCCGTGGAGGTGCTGTCATATGCCAACCCCACGCTGACAGCCAGGCTCTTGGGCCGGTGCGGGGCAGACGGCACCCTGCGGGACGACGGCGACTGCGTGAAGGTGCTGTGTGCCGGCGCATGCTCACCGGTAGGCGGGCACAACACCGTGACGGTGCGATACCGGCTGCGGCCGGTAGGCGGCAGCTACAGCGGCTATACCGCTCTGGAAAACGGGCAGGAGCAGATCATTGAGGGGGTGCTGAAAACCGCATCCTATGAGCTGGAGCTGTCGGCGGTGGATGCGCTGGGGTCCGTACGGGCGGTGGAATACGCCATCCCCACGGCGGCGGTGGCGGTACATCTGGCCCAAGGCGGCACGGCCGTGGGCGTGGGCAAGTACGCCGAGCATGACAAGGCCGTTGATATCGCGCCGGACTGGGACGTATGGTTCCGGGGCAAGCGCCTGCTGGATGCCGTGTGGCCGGTAGGCAGCATATATCTGTCCGCATCGGAGATAAGTCCGGAGACGCTGTTCGGCGGCACCTGGGAACAGGTGAAGGACCGGTTTCTGCTGGCGGCGGGGGACGTCTATGAACCGGGGGAAACCGGAGGCGAGGCCCAACACACCCTGACCAAGGCGGAGATGCCCGCCCATACCCACGGATATGACTTCACGGGGCAGTCCGACGTCACCGGCGTGACGGCCATCCGGCTGTACGACGCGGACGGGCGCAGGAACGAGTATCAGGGCGCGTCCGCCTCGGCAGGCGGGGGGGCCGCCCACAACAATATGCCGCCGTACCTGGTCGTGTATGTCTGGCGCAGGACGGCGTGAGAAGAAAGGACGAACGATATGGCATCAAGCTATCCAACGATACGGTACGGTTCCTCCGGACAGGAGGTTCGCCGCTTGCAGCAGGCTCTGAATCGGGAGGGCTATTCCCTGGACGTGGACGGCGGATTCGGGAAAAAGACCCTGGCAGCCCTGATGGACTATCAGCGCCGGGTGGGCATGACCCCGGACGGCGTGGCGGGCAGCAAGACCTGGGCCAGCCTGGGGCTACAGTCCGCCCAGAACCGGCTGGCGGACCTGGAGAAGGGGTATACCCCTTCCCGGGAGACTCAGGAGGCCCGGCGCAGCTGGGAGGAACTGGCGGCCCGGCAGCCCGGGGACTACACCTCCCCTTACGCGGACCGGATGGAGGACCTGCTGCGGCAGATGGAGAGCCGGGAGGCCTTTTCCTATGACCCCAGCCGGGACGAGATGTTCCGGCGCTATGCCCGGCTGTATCAGCGGCAGGGGCAGACGGCCATGGAGGACACCTTGGGCCAGGCGGCGGGCCTGACCGGCGGCTATGACTCATCCTATGCCCGGCAGGCGGGCCAGCAGGAGTATAACCGCTATATGCAGGAGCTGGCGGCGCTGGTGCCCCAGCTGCAGCAGGATGCCTGGGACCGGTATGAGACCCAGGGTCAGGCGCTGCTGGATCAGTATAAGCTGCTGCAGGGCCAGGATGAGGACGCCTATGGCCAGTGGCGGGACCGGGTGGAGGACTGGCAGGACGCCTCCCGGCAGGCCCGGGACCGGTACGAGTCCCTGGAAAAGCAGGACTACAGCAACTATCTGGCGCTGATGAAGTACTATGCCAGCCGGGCCAAGCAGGAACAGGACGCGGCCCTGGCCCAGCAGAAGCTGGAGGCCTCTGCCGCCAGGAGCGGCAGCGCCCGCTCCTCCTCCGGCGGCAGCAGGAAGGCATCTTTGAGCTCCGCCGCCAGCGAGAGCCTAGAGCGGACCATGAACACCTATCTCAGCCAGGGGGACACCGGCCGGGTGAAGCAGCTGTTTTTGCAGTACCGGGACCGGATGACGCCCCTGCAGAAGCGGCGGTTTGAGAAGCTGATGGGGAAGTATAACATCCCCATGACGGAATAATGAACAAATGGCGCGTGACCCACTGACGCAGAGGGAAAGAACAGACTTGCAAGTGCTTCAATGCACAGCTCCCTTAGAAATTTTAGTATAATAACTACAAAAATCAGCTCTCTGGTGGAGCTGATTTTTGCTTTTTGCTAATTTAACTCTTGCTAAACAAATTAGAATGCTGTAAAATGTACAGTATTCTAATGGAAGGAGCGGAGAATATGGGGTGGTTTTTCTCTAATGCGCATATACGGAAGGCGGGGGGCGTCTCGCAGGAGGCGGTGGAGACAGTCATGCGCCGGATGCTGGAGCAGATGGGCTATCAGCGGGCTGCCCAACAGGACGCGGACACCGTGCTGTATGTATTCGAGGGGGAACAATGGTTTTCCATTTGCTCGGAGCTGATGCATTACGGAGGTCAGGAAGATATGAAGCAGACAGCGGCGCATCTGTCCCGGGAATTGGGGAGCGATGCTTTGGCGATCGCGTGCATAGACAGCGACGTTGTATTGCTGAACCTTGTAAATGTCGCAGAAGGGGCGGATGCGTGGGCGGATGCAGGAGACGGCAGCTGCTGGGGTATCCAGCAGCGCGGGATCGTTGGCCCATGGAAGGAAAAGGTGACGGATTTTGACCGGTTTCAGCAGCTTTTGCAGGATAAGGCGTTGTCACCGGAGGAAATCCTGGCCCAGGTGAGCCCACTGCTTGGTCTCGACTCGGAGCAGGGCTTTTTCTGTCCGGATATGGCGGACCGGGAGGCACGGCAGAACCTGCGGACCTGCTATTTCAAAAGGACCGTGGCTGCTGAGGCCGAGGAACTGCCGCGGCTGGAGCTATATCTGCCCAGCTTACAGCCGGTGAAGATGGGGGATCCCAACACGGTATCGGTAGTGAACCGAGGAGGCAGTTCCCAGGGCGTGGCAGTGCTTTTCAGCGGCGCCTGGGTGGAGAAGGATGAGATTACCCTCCGGAATGTGTCGCTGACCTGGAATCTTTCGCCGGAGACAGGAGGGCACGAGACGGTTTCCCTTGCGCTGGAAAAGCGTCCGTGCTCAAACGGAAGCTGGTGCTATTACGCGGAGGTTCCGGACTTTGCTATTCCGGACGGCGTGCCGCAGAATTTGCAGGGTTCCCGGCTTATTCAGAAGAAGGAATTTGAGCGCCACTTTTCGGTGCATTTCACGCCGGAGGGCAACGACCGGAAACGTCTGGGTGTATTTGTCCACATCATCCCGCTGGCAAATCAGATGAAGGGGCAGGCGGTATGGTACGCCTGGCATCTTTGCCAGACGCCCAGAGAGTATCTGGAGGAAAATAACAGGCGGTTTGCCAATACCGGCATGTGGTCCACCTTCCGGCTGGATCCATCGGATTTTGACCTGGAGGAATCTGAATAGAAAGCACCCCCTGCCGGGCAGCACACTGAGCCGCCCGGCAGGGGGGTGTTCTGATTTTGGTGCCTTTTCGCAGGGAATTACTGGTCAAACGAAGGGTTCACGAAATACAGGTTCTTCTGATCCATCTTCTCCTTAGCCAGCCGCAGCCCTTCACCGAAGCGCTGGAAATGCACGATCTCCCGCGCCCGCAGGAACTTGATGACGTCGTTGACGTCCGGGTCGTCGGACAGACGCAGGATGTTGTCATAGGTGACCCGGGCCTTTTGCTCGGCGGCCAGATCCTCCGTCAGATCGGCGATCAGGTCGCCCTTCACAGCCATAGACGCAGCGTTCCACGGGAAACCGGAGGCGGCGGCCGGATAAACACCGGCGGTGTGGTCCACGAAGTACGCCTCGTATCCGGCCTTCTTGATCTCCTCCGGCGTCATGCTCCGGGTCAGCTGATGAACGATGGTGCCAATAATCTCGAGGTGCCCGAGCTCCTCCACGCCGATGTCCGTCAGCAAAGCCTTCAGCTCCGGATATGGCATGGAGTACCGCTGACTCAGATACCGCAGCGACGCACCGAGTTCCCCATCCGGCCCACCTGATGGCAAAAGGATATAATTAAGTGTAGAAGTATATGGCCAGGTGCCGGCTGGCCTTTTCATAGGTGATATGGTCAACGACGGAACGGAGGACCTCATTTTTGGCGCCTTCGTCGGCGGATGTCTCCAGGAAGCGGAGGATGTCCGCCGTTTTTTTCCCATAAGCGGCCTTATCGAAGGATTCCGGGGCCGCAGCAGCTGAAGCGGCCTGTTCTTCTATGCGGCGGATACGCTCCTCCAACCGCGCCTTGTTGTCGCGGTATTCCTCCAGAGTATCTACGCCGGCCTGGTAGGCGTCCTTGCAGCGGGCCAGCCTTCGGCGCTCCTGCTCCAGCAGACGGCCATAGTCTGCGGCACGGGACGGGGCGGACGTCAGGTGGGGGACCATATGGAAGGTCAGCGTACCCACAGAGCGCCGCAGGCCCGCCAGCACGGCGGCGTTGGCCCTCCGCAGGGATAAGGAATGGGACGTGTGACACGCGCCCTTGGCGTAGCTGTGGCACTGGAGAAAGGGGCAGGAGGAGCCTCGGCCGGCCATGATCAGCGTGGCTCCGCAGGCGCTGCAGCGCACCAGGCCCCGCATCATCCAGGCAGCGGGAGCCTGACGCTGGTACCTCCCGTAGGCCGCCTTGCGCTGATCCATGCGGCGCTGCACAGCCTCCCACAGGTCCATGGAGACGATCGGCGGGTGCTTGCCGTCCACAACCTCCACGCCGTCCGCTATATGTACGCGGGAATACCGGGTTTTGTGTCCGGGCGTCCAACGGATCTTCCCGATGTATACGGGGTTGCGGAGCATATACTCCACAAATCGGCTGTCCGGCCGGTTGCCGCGCCGCGTAGTGATCCCGGCATCGCCCAGCTGCACGGCGATGTCCCGGAGCCCGGCGCCATCGGCGTAGGAGCGGAACACATCGCACACGATCTCCGCCCGTTCCGGATCCACCGTGAAGGTCTTGTTGGCACTGTCGATGCGGTAGCCGAAGGGCGCTGTGCCCATGGCTTCGCCCCGGAGAAACTTTTCGCTCATGCCGCGCTTGACCTCGGCGGACAGGTTGATGAGGTAATATTCGTCAAACCACTCGATGATGCTTTCGATCAGCGTGCCGAAGGGGCCGTCCACGGCGGGCTCCTTGACGGAGATCACGGAAATGCCCTGTTTGCGCAGCAGACCCTTGTACAGCACGCTCTCCTCCCGATTGCGGGCAAAGCGGCTGAACATCAGCACCAGGATCGCGTCGAAGGGCCTTTCTTTCTCCTTGGCCAGGGCGATCATGCGGTTGAAGGCCGGGCGCTTCCGGGCGGTGGCGGCGGAAATGCCGTCATCCTGGAACACATATTCCTCCGGCAGCAGGTATCCGTTCTTCCTGGCATACTCCCGGATGAGCCGGACCTGGCTGTCCGGGGAGTACTCCTCCTGGTCGTCGGTGGATACCCGGATATAGGCGGCGGCAATTTTCAGATCACTGGTGGGCATGGCGTTTCTCCTTTCACTGTGTCCGAATCGGGTACGGGTGTGGCTAACAGTAACACAAAAACAGCGATCATGCAGTCGAAAAGGCGGCGCCACCTTGAATCCAGGTGAGTCCCGGTGCGCGGAAAATGCTGCCTCCGTGTATGCAGCGGAACGCTGCGAACGAGATAGGACATCCCACCCGGCGCATAAGCTGGATGGGAGGTGTATCTCATGGCAGGAGAGACGCGGCAGCCGCTGACGTGTGTATTTTACCTGATCGACCGGGAGACCGGCGAGACCAAGCGGATCGACAAGGTTCCTCCGGAGGCTCTGGAGAAGATGAGCAAGCGCCTGAGCGAGAATATGAGCGCTTACTACACCCGGCATATGGACGAGTACGTCCGTCTGGAGGTGTAACCTGAGATGAACAGAAGAAGCCGCCCGAAGGCGGCAGGGGACGATGCCGATGTGCTTTGGCGGGTCTGGCCGCAGCTGGATTCGCGGACGCGGCAGCTGCTGGAGGACAAATATGTCCTGAACATGAGCGATGCGGAGATTGCCTCTGCCCTGGGCGTCAAGCCCAGCAGTGTGCGGATGCTGCTGACAAGGGCCAGGAGCAAGGCGCGTAAGGCGATAGAGAAGAAAATGTGAACAAAACTAAGCCTCATATATAAGACAGGTAAGCTGTTATACCCGTCTTATATATGAGGCATTTTTGTGGTAAGAGGGACTCAGTGGCGGTCAGGCCCGTCATGCGGCTGAAGCTGTCGTAGGTGTAGTTGGCGGAGATGGCACCCTCCGTCGCCTTGGTCAGCCGGTTGTCCTTGTCATAGGCATACTGCTTGCTGTCCGGACGTGACCGTCAGCCGTGGTAAAGAGTCAGAAGGTAGGAAGAGAGATTCCGGACAACATCCTGGGCGTTTCACGCTGTTCTGCAGAAATACATTTCAATGCGGTATTTTACTTGTCTTGTTGATGTTAATACCCGGTGTATACTTTTCGTCGCCCCGATATGCAAATTGCGGGTCTGTATCATCGGCTAATCTGATAATGTACAGAGACCGTATACCCACATTATCTGCATCTGCGGTATCCAGCAGCATATATTCCATGGCAAAGCGGTACTTATCCTGGGTCGTTTCAACATCGTAAGTCGCATACAGGCATTTCCAATAACGTCCCGTACTATCTTCGTTCATCCCACCTATAGATCCAAGGCTGCCCCAGTCATTATATGAAAGCATATCACCTCGGAAGTAGTCAAACAATGCGGTGATAGTTTCTTCTATATTTTGCGATTCCTTCAGTGATTTTTCAGAAAAGAATGCTTTCAGAGCGACACGGTCTTGATTTTGAATGGCTCCTATTAGAGCTTCAAAACGCTCATTTGCAGTCTCTCTCTCATTTTTTTTAAATAAATCTCTTACCATATTTGAGTCACCTGATGAGCAAGACGTTAATAATAGGGTCATAATAATCAGCATTAACAAACATACTTTCCTCATAGCAATTACCTCATAACATCAAAAGTAAAACCTGGCTATACAGCATATTGCCCCATGCGTCGTAGATATAAGTCACAACCATGTTCCCGTTGCCGTCCACGATCTGAACCACATCGCCCTGCGCATTCTTGACGTACAGATATGTGGTCCCGTTGTACGTCACGGACGCCGGGCCCAGAGAGTCGTAGGTAAAGTGCAGCTTGTTGCTGCCCCAGGACAGGTCCGTCAGTTTAACGCAACGGCATCCTGATTGATATACACGGTGTAGCTTTCAGAGAATTCGGGAATATAGGCAAAAAAGCAGTACATTCGAGCCACCCCATTCTCAATTTCGTAGGAGTAAAATGTAGAAAATGCGGAGTCTGACACGGATGGGAGCGGATCCTGATCTGTCGACATGTAAGTAATGAGAATGTAGTGCTCCCCATAGTCCGGGACGAAGCACTCTGTTATGTGGCACAAGTTGTCCTCTATTTGTGCCACTTTATCGGTGTAACGCAAAGAAATAGGGGCGACCTGTCCATTGTCGAGGATCTGAAAAACATTCCATTCGTAGTCGCCGTTTGATGCATCGTACCAATACAGTAGGGCAGTTTCCGTTCCATCTACCCGCAGGATGACATCCTTTTTTGATAAATCAACGAATGAAGGCCAAACGGTAACTGAAGACATGCAGGCTGTCAGAAGAAAAATCAAGAAACACAAATGAAAAAACGGAATGATGCGTTTAAATAATTTCATGTAATTTATCACCCTATGAACATCTGACTAAATGCAGGCGCTAACTGCGGCATATAAGCAAGTAGCCATCCATATCCTTCAAATGCCGCAAAGGCCATCAAGGCGACCATTCTGGCATCTACACTGACGCATACATAATTAGTATTGGTGGTATAGCCCCGTCTCGCTGTCATAGACGTACCCGCGGTAGCGCAGGGGATTCGCAGCGCCGAGGGTGGCGGCCATGGTGCCGTCGGCATTCACAAGACTGGTAACGTCGCCCTGGGCGTTTCGGCAAGAATCCAGATGAGCACACTGTAGGCATTCAAACTGTCTAAACAAATGTTTTTCGCGCTATAGATTTATCGATAGGATTCTTTGCTTACACAGATTTTCACAAGGACATACATATGCTTTTTCGTTTTTTCCACGCAAAACGACTGCGTTTATAAACGACACAAAATCATTTTCTCCAAAAGAAAATACCGTATGCCCCTTCGCTTTTACCATGCAATTTGGATTATCGTATACCCGCTCAAGAAATGAGCATCGTAATGATTTGGCGTCTGTTATGTAGCCATCCGGAACATATACGTGACTAATTCTGGAATCAAATATTAGTCTAACAACCATACTATCACCTATGGGAAAATATAATAGACGTGACCGCATCTTCTGTTATATGTGTGAAGATGATATAGAAGCACAAAGCGTTTCTTTAATACCCGATACGAAAGATTGAGCCTTATTAATAGATTCTGCGTGTTTGCCCCACAGTCAACAATCAGACTGTCCGCATTGATAAACCTTCCCCAGACCGGGTTATAATACCGGCTGCTGAGGTAGTACAGGCCCGTTTCGGTGTCATAGACATACCCGCGATAGCACAGGGGATTTGCGGCGCCGATGGTGGAGGCCATGGTGCCGTCGGTGGACATGGGCGCGCCCCAGGGGTCATAGGCGTAGGACATCACCTGGGTGCCGCTGGCGTTCGTTACTGACGGAGTACTGCCATGGAGTTTCGATAAGTGCTATGTAGTATCAGAACAGAAATGCTTGCGATGTGATTAGCGATTGTCTATTCCCAACATACAACTGTACACGCAATGGTTTTCAATCCGGGATTTAGTCCGGGCGAATCGAGAAGTCCACGATGCCGGACCCTTCATAGCTGCGCAGGTAGGTGATCGTGATCCGATAGGTCCGGCCATCCGCCGATGCGCGAAACTCGGCGGTGGTGTAGTGGTCCTTGTCCGATATCTCCGTCTTGTGACCCGTCATACGCTCCAGCTGCCAGCCGCCGCGCAGGGGGATACCCAGCTCAGACAAAAAGGCGTCCATGTCCCATAGCTCATCCGCCGCCTTGGTGGGGTGGAGGCAGGACTGCCAGCGTTTCTCGTCCCGCCGGGTCAAAGCCTCCAGGGCCTCCTGGCAGACCGGCTGCATTTTATTCTGCGCATTCCGGCCTGCAAATGCGATCGCCAGCATGGCCAGCACAAATACCGCGGAAAACAGAATGACATATCCCAGCTTCTTCCGGGAGTCGGGGGAGGTGTCCAGCAACTGTTGCTGGATGCCGATGCCGATGCACGTCAGAACGTGTGCAAACACCGCGCTGAGGAGCCACCCGGTTGATAAGCGGATCAGCAGACTGCCGATGGCCAGCAGAAGGATGGTCTCCAGAAAGAGAGCGAATCTGCGCTGTCTGGCTGTGACCAGGGTCAAAAGGTAATAGATCACGTTGAGAACGGGAATGAAGGCGATGGCCCCCACTTGGTTGTCCAGGTGGAAGATTTCTTTTTTCTTCCCCAAATAGATTCTGATTCCTTTTCTCATGATGAAAACACAGCTCCTAACTAAATTAGAATCTTTTTAATCATCATCCCAGCAAACCTCAAAAGAGAATCCAATTAATGAAGATGCAGAAAAACCAAAACCTTTCTCTCCATATCCAAACGAGAAACCGGGACCTACATAGACTCCAATCGAAACAGAAATATCCAATGGAATGTATATGAGGACTGAGGCCCTTGCAACATATGCCCCAGCACCAATCGAAACCTTCTTTGAACTCAAACTTGCACTGGCCTCAACACTGAACATATCTGCATCAATCTCAAAACCATTCATAGGCAATTCAGTATGCGATGCTGAAGCTACAACACCACGAGTAATTCCATCTTTACTTATAGAATTAGTTGATACCACTTTCCCCCTAGCAACCATAGCATCCAGAGAGCCGTTTTTCTTTGCCTCTTGGTGCATTCTGCTTATCCAATAATTTTCATCTCGCGTTCCGCCATCTGTCATCATAGTCATAGTGTTATGGGGAAGCGATCCGCCGGAATCTCGATAACGCAGGGGATTCCCATTGCAGTACGCAAACATGTTATATCCGGTAAATCCCTGTCCCGTGGAAGCATAGCCGTCCGCGTTGATAAACCTTCCCCAAACCGGGTTATAGTACCGGCTGCTGAGGTAGTACAGCCCTGTTTCGGTATCGTAGACATACCCGCGATAGCGCAGGGGATTCGCGGCGCCGAGGGTGGCGGCCATGGTGCCAGGCATAGGTCCATGTGCCGTCGGACAGGGGATTGCCTATGGCATCGTAGGTGATGGACTTCCCATTGAACGCCTACTATTGTGTATATAGTCTTGCCATAGGTTATAGTCCACTGCGGCAGTGCTCTGTGACAGGCAGATTTGTATAAGCAAACCCGCCTGTCACAAAGTCGATGAGATTATTTACTGCACTACCTTAATGGCATCCTGATCGATATACACAGTGTAGTTCGCTGGGAGCTCTGGAAGATAGGCAAAATAAATGTACTGCACGGTGACTCCGTTTTCTATTACATACGGATAGAAGGTGGAATGGGTGGAGTCAGATACAGACGGTGCCGATTCAGAAGTTTTCCCCGTGCAATTGAGGTAAAGATAATAGTCGCCGTCGTCCGGAGAAAAACAAATATCTATTCGGCCGAAATAGTTTTCGGTATCCAATTCCTCCAACTCGATATACTGTATTTGTATCGGAAGGCTGCGGCTGCTGACGGGCTTTCGATAGACATTCCATTTATATTCGTGTGATGTGCAGCGCAGAAGCAGCAAGGATGTTTTTGCACCATCCACCTGTACCACGATGTTTTCTGAGGACAATTCGGTACTCGCTGGCTGATTTGAAAATGGAATCATGCAAGCTGTCAGAGGAAAAACCAAGAAGCCAAAATAAATAATCAGAATGACGTGTTTAAATAGTTTCATATTGTTTTCTTCATCACCCCATGAATACCTGATAAAAAATGGGTGCTAATTGCGGCGCATAAGCAAGTAGCCATCCTGCTCCTACCGATACAGCATAGGCTGCGAAGGCAACCATTCTGGCATCTACACTGACGCATACATAATTAGTATTGGTAGTATAGCCCCGTCTCGCTGTCGTAGACGTACCCGCGATAGCGCAGGGGGTTCGCGGCGCCGAGGGTGGAGGCCATGGTGCCGCCGGTTTTCAGGTAGAAATACCTGTTGCCGTTGTACGTCACGGACGCGGGACCCAGAGAGTCGTAGGTAAAATGCAGCTTGTTGCTGCCCCATGCCATCTCCGTCAGCCAAGACGATTATTCCTCCTCGTCAGGTTCCTGATCCTCCAGGTCAGGAGGTATTTCCCCGCGCCGCAGGCTTTCAAATTGCATGCGTTCCTCGCCTGTCAGCGGTGGAAAAATCAAAACCTGCGGCCAGCGAAAGGTGGCACGCTCTATATTGATCCGTCCACCGGCTGTTCCTTCTAACATTACGGTGCTGCATACCATCATGAATGCCTCGCCAGGTGTTTCTTCTATAACTTTCGATATGGGATACAGGCCCACCATCTGAAATCGTTCCCACGGATAGAGGTGACGGAAGATACCCAGCAATATCACGGTAATCCCCTTGGTGGATACAATGTATACCCGGCTGAGCGCAATAATCATGGTGAACACTACACCAGTGAATATCAAGAAAAAAGCTGTGATGGTAACGGTATCAATCGCTATACGTATGGGGGGGTCAATGACCCATGAAAATGTATCAATGTAGAGAACATCAACTCCTACACCGGATATAATGAAAAACATCATCTGGTCATGCATCCCAGATGAGGAGATACGCATGTTGCCTTTTTCTAATTTCTTCATACAGTCATCCTTACCGGGCCTGTGTTTCGGCCCCTCGCCGCTGCTTCGCGATGCTGCCTGATGGTTCATAAGCAAATCGAGAGAGAACACCCTTCGGATTTGTCGTTTTCAGCGCATCGCTGTCAACTATCCTAAGTATACAATCGAATACCCCTGCTTGACAAGAACTTTTTCCAAATTGTTCGTGAAAAAGTGCTATGGGATTCGGAGCGGAGGAATAGCATGATTGCCTTTCCAACGGATAAAGGCGGCGCGGCTATTCGCCCCCATGACGATACACTTGATAGAGACCTGTCCTACAGGATGCAGCAAATCAGCAAAAAAACGTATCGTCTCACCAGCTGCTGCACGGAATGTTCGGAATATTACTTGCAAATTCGCGGTGGGCTTGCTATAATGGCGTATAAGAGGACATCCCTCATTATTTAGAAGGAAGGAATTCGCTATGATCTATACCACTGAGGTACAGCATATGTGTCCTGTCGCCAAGGGCGCTTATCACGGTCCGGCCCCCATCCCCGAGGAGGGCAAGTGGGTCCAGGCCAAGGAAATCTCCGATATTTCCGGTTTTACCCACGGCGTGGGCTGGTGCGCCCCCCAGCAGGGCGCCTGCAAGCTGACGCTGAATATCAAGAACGGCATCATTGAGGAGGCGCTGGTGGAGACCATCGGCTGCTCCGGCATGACCCATTCCGCCGCTATGGCCTCCGAGATCCTCATCGGCAAGACCATTCTGGAGGCGCTGAACACCGACCTGGTGTGCGACGCCATCAACACCGCCATGCGGGAGCTGTTCCTGCAGATTGTGTACGGCCGGTCCCAGTCCGCCTTCTCCGAGGGCGGCCTGTCCGTGGGCGCCTCTCTGGAGGACCTGGGCAAGGGCCTGCGCAGCCAGGTGGGCACCATGTTCGCCACCAAGGCCAAGGGCCCCCGCTACCTGGAAATGGCCGAGGGCTATGTGACCCGGGTGGCCCTGAACAAGGACGACGAGATCGTGGGCTATGAGTTCATCAGCCTGGGCAAGATGATGGACTTCATCAAAAAGGGCGACGACGCCGCCACCGCCCTGGAGAAGGCCAAGGGCCACTACGGTCAGTTCGACAACGCCGCCAAGTATATTGACCCCCGGCAGGAATAAGAGGAGGACGGAAAAATGGCACTGTTTGAAAGCTACGAAAGAAGAATCGACAAGATCAATGGCGTCCTCGCTCAGTACGGCATCGGCTCCGTGGAGGAGTGCCGGGACATCTGCAAGGCCCGGGGCTTCGACCCCTATGAGATCGTCAAGGAAATTCAGCCCATCTGCTTTGAAAACGCCTGCTGGGCATACACCGTGGGCGCAGCCATCGCCCTGAAGTCCGGCGTCAAGACTGCCGCCGAGGCCGCCAAGATGATCGGCGTGGGCCTGCAGTCCTTCTGCATCGACGGCTCCGTGGCCGACGACCGCAAGGTGGGCCTGGGCCACGGCAACCTGGGCGCTATGCTGCTCAGCGACGAGAGCAAGTGCTTTGCCTTCCTGGCCGGTCACGAGTCCTTCGCCGCCGCCGAGGGCGCTATCGGCATCGTGAAGAACGCCAACAAGGCCCGCAAGCAGCCCCTGCGGGTCATCCTCAACGGCCTGGGCAAGGACGCTGCCCAGATCATCAGCCGCATCAACGGCTTCACCTATGTCCAGACCCAGTTTGACTATTACACCAGCCAGCTGAAGGTGGTTCGGGAGATCCGCTATTCCGAGGGCGAGCGGGCCAATGTCCGATGCTACGGCGCCGACGACGTCCGCGAGGGCGTGGCCATCATGCACGCCGAGGGCGTGGACGTGTCCATCACCGGCAACTCCACCAACCCCACCCGGTTCCAGCATCCCGTGGCCGGCACCTATAAGAAGGAATGCATCGAGCAGGGGAAGAAGTACTTCTCCGTGGCCTCCGGCGGCGGCACCGGCCGCACCCTGCATCCGGACAACATGGCCGCCGGCCCCGCCAGCTACGGCATGACCGACACCATGGGCCGTATGCACTCCGACGCGCAGTTCGCCGGCTCCTCCTCCGTGCCCGCCCATGTGGAAATGATGGGCTTTTTGGGCATGGGCAATAACCCCATGGTGGGCGCCACCGTGGCCGTGGCTGTGGCCGTGGCACAGAGCCTGAAGTAAGAAAACCTGCCTGCTGCTGCACCCCCTATCCGAACAGGATAGGGGGTTTTCTTTTGAGGCGGCCATACCCAAGTCCCGGCGGTGTGAAATTTTATTGAACCATTCGGCGTTTTTTCATTGACGGGTCCGGCGCAACGCTGTATAATGTGGTCAGAGTGATAGACGAGAGCGACTGTTTTTTTGTGGATAGATACAAGGAGGAAAAGCAATATGATCCATACCATTGACGGCATCATCGAGGCTGCCCGGGGCGGAACCCCGGGGGTCATCGCCGTGGCTGCCGCCCATGACCAGCCGGTGATCCAGGCGGTGGTCGAGGCCCGCCGTGAGGGCATCGCTGTCCCCATTCTGGTGGGCCACGCCGGCGAGATCACCGCCATGCTGTCCCAGCTGGGGGAGGACCCTGCCGCCTATCAGATCGTCGCCGGTGACAGCGACACCGACTGCGCCGCCAAGGCCGTGGCCCTGTGTGCCCAGGGGAAGGCCAACTTCCTGATGAAGGGCATTCTGGGTACCGCCGACCTGATGCGGGCGGTGTTCAACAAGGAGCACGGCCTGCGCACCGGCCGCCTGACCACCCACTGCATGTTCTACGAGATCCCGGCCTTGGGCCGGATGGTCATCCTCACCGACGGCGGCGTCAACACCTTCCCGGACCTGGAGAAAAAGGCCGATATTCTGGAAAATGCCGCCATGTGCTTCCAGGCACTGGGGTACGAGACCATCAACGCCGCCTGCATCTGCGGCGCGGAGCAGGTGAACCCCAAGATCCAGTCCACCGTGGACGCCGACGCCCTGGCCCGCATGACCGACCGCTGGGCCAAATATCACATGAACGTCTGCGGTCCCGTGGCCCTGGACCTGGCCGTCAGCCCCGAGGCCTGCCGCCACAAGCACTACAGCGCACCCGGCGCAGGCATGGCGGATATTCTGCTGGTGCCCAATTACGAGGTGGGCAACGGCATCGGCAAGGCCGCGTCCCTGTTCGGCGGAGCCAAGAACGCCGGCGTGATCCTGGGGGCCAGGGTGCCCATCGTGCTGGTGTCCCGGTCCGACAGCGCCTATTCCAAGCTGGCCTCCATCGCCGCCGGCAGCGTCCTGTCCCGGCGGATGCACCTGTCCTGACCAAACCGCATACATAGAGGAGAGTATGTTATGGTAAACCAGAAATTCTATCAGCTGGGCACCGCGCCCTCCGTCATCCGGGAGCTGTTCGCCTATGGCCTGGAGCAGGCCAAAACGGTGGGCCCGGAGAACGTGTTCGATTATTCCCTGGGAAACCCCAGCATCCCCGCCCCGGCCAAGGTCAACCAGTCCATTCACGATATTCTCAACGACACCGATTCCATCAAGGTCCACGGCTATTCCATGGCCTGCGGCTTTGACAGCGCACGGGAGGCCATCGCCGCCAACCTGAACCGCCGGTTCGGCACGGACCTGAAGGCCGGGAACCTGTTTCTCACCTGCGGTGCGGCCCCGGGGCTTATCGCCGTGATCAAGGCCCTGCTGGCGGAGGAGGACTCCGAGATCATGGCGGTGGCACCCTTCTTCCCGGAATACCGGCCCTTTACCGAGTCCAACGGCGGTCATCTGGTGGTGGTGCCGGCAGACACCGATGCGTTCCAGATCGACCTGGACCAGGTGGAGCGCCGCCTGACCCCCCGTACCCAGGCCATCATCATCAACTCCCCCAACAATCCCTCCGGCGTGGTGTATACCCGGCAGACCCTGGAGGGTCTGGCCCGGCTGCTGGAGCGCAAGGGGGCGGAGTACGGCCACCCCATCTACATCATTGCCGACGAGCCGTACCGGGAGCTGGTATACGGCGGGGTGGAGGTGCCCTTCATCCCCACGGTGTACCGCAATACCATCGTGTGCTACTCCTATTCCAAGTCCCTGTCCCTGCCCGGTGAGCGCATCGGCTATATCTGCGTCCCGGATTCCGTGGAGGACCACCAGGCGGTGTACAGCGCCATCGCCGGGGCGGCCCGGTCCTGCGGCCATGTGTGCCCGCCCACGCTGATCCAGCTGACCATCGCCCGCTGCGCCGATGAGACGCCGGATCTGGCAGCCTATGATGAGAACCGCCAGCTGCTGTACCGGGAGCTCACCGCCATGGGCTATCAGTGTGCCAAGCCCGACGGGGCCTTCTATCTGTTTGTCAAGGCTCCCGGCGGTGACGATGTGGCCTTCTGCGAAAGGGCCAAGCGGGAGCATAACCTGCTGGTGGTGCCCGGAACGGGCTTTGAATGCCCGGGCTATGTGCGCCTGAGCTACTGCGTGTCCAACGGCATGATCCGCCGCAGCCTCCCGGCCTTCCGGGAGCTGATAGCGGCATATCAGAGCTGAGAGAGATAGAAATCCCCCTGCCGCGGCTGAACAGGCAATTTTCCGATTTTTGAAAGTTCTTGTTGAAACGGCGGCACGGTTGGGGTATACTATGAGCAGCAATTTCAACATGGAGGTAATTTATCATGATCGAGATCACCAAGGACACCATCATCGGTGATATCCTGGATGTCGCTCCCCAGACCGCTCCTATTTTCCTGTCCATCGGCATGCACTGCCTGGGCTGCCCCTCCTCCCGCGGCGAGACCGTGGAGGAGGCCTGCGCCGTTCATGGCATCGATGTGGATAAGCTGCTGGCCCTGGTCAACGAGGAAGCCAACAAGAGCGCTCAATAACATCCCGCCCGCAAACAGGAACGCATACGGCCCGTCCGTATGCGTTCATCTGTGTTATCAGGAGAGCCTATGAAACACTTACAATTGCAGCCCCGGCTGCGCCTGCTGGCGGACATGGTTCCGGCAGGGGCGCACCTGGCGGATATCGGCACAGACCATGGCTACCTTCCGGTGTGGCTGATGCAGCAGGGGCGGATCGCCTCCGCCATCGCGGCGGACATCGGGCCGGAGCCCCTGGCCCACGCCCGGCGCACCGCGGCGGAATACGGCGCGGCCCTGGATCTGCGCCTGTGCGACGGTCTCCGGGGCATCGCTCCCCATGAGGCCGACACCCTGGTCATGGCCGGTATGGGCGGCGAGACGATCATACAGATCCTGACGGATAGCCCCTGGCCCCGGACCTCCGGCTGCACCCTGCTGCTCCAGCCCCAGACCAAGGTGGAGCTGCTGCGCCGCTGGCTTTCGGAAAACGGCTATGCCTGCCGGGACGAGCGGCTGGTGTGGGACAAGGGCAAGCTGTATGTGGTGCTGCAAATGGCGGCAGGGGAGGCCTTCACCCCGGAGGAGGCCCGGCTGTACGCCGGCTTTTGCCTGGAAAACGACCCTCTGTACGGCGACTATCTGGATGCACAGCTGCGGCGGCTGCGGCGGAGACTGGAGGGCCTGCACCGCAGCCGGGAAGACGCGGACTGCGGCACGCTGCCGGAGCTCATTGCCGCCCTGGAGAAGAAAAAGGAGGCGCTTTCATGATCACAGTACGGGATATTGAGCAGTTTTTGTACGACTGGGCGCCTCCGGACACGGCGGAGAGCTGGGACAACGTGGGCCTGCTGGTGGGCCGTCCGGACCGGCCGGTCCGGCGGGTGATGGTGGCGCTGGACGTAACGCCCGCCGTGGCGGCGGAGGCAGCGGAGCTGGGGGCGGACCTGATCGTGGCCCACCATCCGGTGATGAACGTCCGCTGGCATGAGCGGGAAATGCAGACCCTGCGGGACGATACCCGTCTGGGCGGTCTGCTGACCTGCCTGGTGCGGCAGGACCTGTCCGTCATCTGCATGCATACGAATCTGGACGCGGCGGAGGGCGGCGTCAACGACTGTCTGGCCCAAAAGCTGGGCCTTTCGGGTACCATTCCCCTGAACGAGCAAAAAATTGGCCGTATCGGCACACTTTCCTGCGAAATACCCCTTGAACAGTTCCTGCATGATGTGGTAAAATCATTAAGTTGCAGGGGCCTGCGCTACCGCGACGGCGGGCGGCCTGTGCACCGGGTGGCCGTAGGCGGCGGGGCCTGCGGCGAATACATCCCCCATGCGCTGGCCCAGGGCTGCGATACCTTTGTCACCAGCGACCTGCGCTACAACGACTTTTTGGATACCCGGGGCCTGAACCTCATCGACGCAGGGCACTTTCCCACGGAGGACGTGGTGTGCCCCGAGGTGGTGCACCGCCTGCAAAAAGCCTTTCCCGCCATCTGCGTCTCAAAATCGGCGGTCCACCGGGACGCCGTGCAATACTATATGATCGAAGGAGAGTAATCACATGTCCGGACATTCCAAGTGGCACAATATTCAGAAGACCAAGGGCGCGGCCGACGCCAAGCGCTCCGCCACCTTTACCAAGATCGCCAAGGAGATCATCGTGGCCGTCAAGCAGGGCGGCAGCGGCGACCCCGCCAATAACTCCCGCCTGGCCACCGTGGTGGCCAAGGCCAAGGCCGCCAATATGCCCAATGACAACATCAAGCGCACCATCGACAAGGCGCTGGGCTCCGGCAACACCGACAACTACGAGTCCGTCACCTACGAGGGCTACGGTCCCTGCGGCGTGGCCGTCATCGTGGAGGCCCTGACTGACAACCGCCAGCGCACCGCCCCCGAGATCCGCCACTACTTTGATAAGTACGGCAAGGGCATGGGTGCCCAGGGCTGCGTGTCCTGGTCCTTCGACCGCAAGGGCGTCATCGTCATCGACAACGAGGACGGCGAGCTGGACGAGGATACCGTCATGATGGACGCGCTGGACGCCGGTGCCGAGGATTTCTCCCCCGACGGCCCCGTGTTCGAGATCACCACCGATCCCGACAGCTTCAACGACGTGGTGAAGGCTCTGGAGGACAAGGGCTATACCTTCGAAAGCGCCGAGATCGAAATGGTGCCTCAGAATTACGTCACCATGACCAGCGAGGACGACGTCAAGAGCATGAACAAGCTCATCGACATGCTGGAGGATAACGAGGACGTGCAGAACGTCTGGCACAACTGGCAGCAGGACTGACAGCGCATAAAACGGAGCGTCCCGGAAAATACCGGGGCGCTCTTTTTCCTATAAATTCGAAAAGATTTGCCGTCTTTGCTTGCTTTTATTGAAAAATATGATATACTGGATGTGTATGTAAGCGTCTTGTCTTCATGCGGCTGCCGTATGAAGTTTCCTGTCCGTGGGCATGATAAGTGCGCGGACGTTTTCTACACTACCTAAGAGAGGGTGCCTGTTTTGAATAAGTATATCATCCATGGCGGCCGCCCGCTGATGGGCGAAGTCACCATCAGCGGCGCGAAAAACGCCGCCGTTGCCATCATCCCCGCCGCCCTGCTGGTGGATGGGGTCTGCCGCATTGAGAATATCCCCCAGATCAGCGACGTAACGCTGCTGTTTTCCATTCTGGAGGAGCTGGGGGCCAATGTCCGGGTGCTGAACCGCCACACGGTGGAGATCGACAGCCGCCATGTCCACTCCACCACCCCGTCCTTTGACCTGGTGCGCCGCATTCGCGCCAGCTACTACCTGCTGGGCGCGCTGCTGGGCCGCTTCGGCAAGGCCACCGTGGCTATGCCCGGCGGCTGCAACTTCGGCGTCCGTCCCATCGACCAGCATGTCAAGGGCTTCCGCGCCATGGGTGCGGAGGTCACCGAGGGGAATCTGGTCCAGGCCGTGGCCAAGGGCGGCCGTCTGACCGGGGCTCCCGTGTATCTGGACATGGTCAGCGTAGGCGCCACCATGAACATCATGATGGCTGCGGCTCTGGCCGACGGCACCACCACCATTGAAAACGCCGCCAAGGAGCCCCATATTGTGGACCTTGCCAACTTCCTGAACTCCATGGGCGCGGACATCAAGGGCGCGGGCACCGACTCCATCCGCATCCGCGGCGTGGAAAAGCTCACCGGCGGCACCTACTGCATCATCCCCGACCAGATCGAGGCCGGCACCTATATGGCTGCCGTGGCCGCCGCCGGCGGGCGGCTGCTGATCCGCAATGTGATCCCCAAGCATATGGACTGCATCTCCGCCAAGCTGACGGAGATGGGCGTCACCGTGGAGGAGGAGGACGACACCCTGCTGGTGACCCGGTCCCAGCCCCTCCAGCGCACCAATGTCAAAACCCAGCCCTATCCCGGCTTCCCCACGGATATGCAGCCCCAGATCGCCGTGGTGCTGTCCCTGGCCCAGGGTACCAGCCTGGTCACCGAGGGGGTATACGGCGCCAACCGATTCAAATACATGGATGAGCTGCGCCGCATGGGCGCACAGGTCCAGGTAGACGGCCGGGTGGCCGTGATCGAGGGAGTGGACCATCTCAATGGCGCACCGGTGCAGGCATGCGACCTGCGGGCCGGCGCGGCCCTGGTCATTGCGGGCCTTGCGGCCCAGGGCGTTACCCAGCTGAGCCAGGTGCAGTTCATCGAGCGCGGCTATGAGGACCTGGTGGGCAAGCTCCGCGCCGTGGGCGCGGACATCCGGGTGGAGGAGACCCCCGAATCCCGGGAGGCCGAGGCACACATCGGCTGATATAGCTATTCCGGCGTCCGCCGCCACCCGCGGCGGGCGCCGAATCTTTTCTGCGAGGTAAGCACACATTGATGACCCTACATACTCTATCCAGCGGCTCTCAGGGCAATTGTCTGCTGCTGTCCGACGGAGATACCCACATCCTGGTGGATGCCGGGATCTCTACCCGCCGCATCAAGGCGGGTCTGGCCCAGCTGGAGCTGTCCATGGACGAGCTGGACGGCATTCTCATCACCCACGAGCATACGGACCATATTTCCGGCCTGGCGACCCTCATCAAGCACCACTCCATCCCCCTGTACGCAAGCCCCGGCACCGCCCGGCAGCTGGCGTACCGGCTGGCCGGGGTGGAGCCGCTGCTGCGGCCCCGGGAGCCGGGGTGCCAATTTGAGGTGGGCCAGTGCCTGGTCACCGCCTTTGAAACCTCCCACGACGCGGCCCAGAGCATGGACTACCGCATCGACGGCTCCGGCTCCGTGGGCATCCTGACGGACACCGGCTACGTCACCGATGAGGCGGCGCAGGTGCTGCCGGGAGTCGGTCTGCTGGTGCTGGAGAGCAACCACGACGTGGAATACCTCCGCTCCGGCCCGTACCCCTACACCCTGAAGCAGCGGATTCTGGGCAGTCAGGGCCACCTGTCCAACGACGATGCCGCGGCCTTTGCGGCACAGATGGCCGCCTGCGGCACCCGATGCATCGTCCTGGCCCACCTGAGCCGGGAGAACAACACGCCCCAGCGGGCGTACGACACCGTGCGCCGTGCGCTGGACGCCTGCGGCGCATCGGTGGAGCTGCTGGTGGCTCCCCGGGACGAGTTAAGCCCCGCCTATGAAACGGAGAACGCGCTGTGCAGAAGATAACCGTTCTCTGCGTGGGGAAGCTGAAGGAGCGGTTTTATCAGGAGGCCGCCGCCGAGTACGTCAAGCGCCTGGGGCGGCACTGTAAGCTGGACGTGGTGGAGCTGCCGGAGAGCCGTCTGCCGGAGGACCCGTCGCCGGGGGAGATCCAGCGGGCGCTGGCGGCGGAGGCCGCCGCCATACGGGAAAAGCTGCCCCGGGGCGGGGCGGTCATCGCCCTGTGCATCGAGGGGAAGCCCTGCTCCAGCGTGGAGCTGAGCCGCCGGATGCAGGAGCTGGCGGTGTCCGGCAAAAGCCAGCTGACGTTCCTCATCGGCGGCAGCGTGGGCCTTGCCGAGGACCTGAAGCGGCAGGCCGACTGGCGGCTGTCCATGTCGCCTATGACGTTCCCCCATCACCTGGCCCGCATCATGCTGCTGGAGCAGATCTACCGGGCCTGTCAGATCGCCGCCGGTACGAAATATCACAAATAAACTGTATATAGGAGGTATCACACATGGACAATTCCAAGTGGGCCTTTGCACCGGATACGCCGGACTGGCCCATAGACGCCCAGGGAGAGAAGGAGAAGGCCGTTCTGCTGACCAGCACGTTCGACTCCACCGCCGACGCGGATATGCTCATCTCCCTTTTGGCGGCCTACCGCATTCCCTGCTTCAAGTATTTTGACTATGAGGGCGGCGCGGGAAAGGTCATCAACGGCTTTTCCGGCTACGGCGCCAGCCTGTACGTTCCCGCCTCCCTGCTGGAGGACGCCAAGGAAATTCTGGAGGCCCAGCCGGTGGAGGAGCCGGAGGCGTCCCAGGAGTAAATAGATAGGGAAGGAGTATTTTCTGATGGATTACATGCAGGAATATGAGAAGTGGCTGGCCTCTCCGGCGCTGACTCCGGAGGAGCACGCCGAGCTGGAGAGCATCCGCGGCGACGAAAAGGAGATCCGCGAGCGGTTTTACGGGCCGCTGGAGTTCGGCACCGCCGGTCTGCGGGGCACCATGAAGGTGGGCCTGCACCAGATGAACGTCCACGTGATCCGCTGGGCCACCCAGGGCTTTGCCAACGTCATCTGCGCCGAGGGTGAGGACGCCAGGCGCCGGGGCGTGGCCCTGTGCATGGACTGCCGCAACCATTCCATGGAGTTTGCCCGGGCCGCCGCCGAGGTGTGTGCCGCCAACGGCATCCATGTGCGCATTTTCGAGTCCCTGCGCCCCACGCCGGAGCTGAGCTTCGCCGTGCGGGAATACGGCTGCCAGGCGGGCATCAACGTTACCGCCAGCCATAACCCCAAGGAGTACAATGGCTACAAGGTTTACTGGTCCGACGGCGCACAGCTGCCGCCCCAGCACGCCGCCGCCATCGCCCGGGAGCTGGAGCATATCGACATCTTCACCGGCGTGCGCCGCATGGCCTATGACGACGCGGCAGCCCAGGGCCTGATCCAGGTCATGGGCCGGGAGACCGACGACCGCTTTATGGCGCATGTCATGGCCATGGTCAACGACCGGCAGTCCATGGCCCGGGTGGCCGACACCTTCAAGATGGTGTACACCCCCTTCCACGGCTGCGGCTGGCAGCTGGTGCCCGAGGCCCTGCGGGGCCTGGGCGTAAAGCACCTGTACTGCGTCAAGGAGCAGATGGTGCTGGACGGTAATTTCCCCACGGTGGCCTCCCCCAATCCGGAGAACCCCGAGGGCTTCTATCTGGCTATTGACCTGGCCAACCAGGTGGGGGCGGACTTCATCCTGGGCACCGACCCGGACAGCGACCGCGTGGGCATCATGGTCCGCAGCCACGACGGCTCCTTTATCCCCGTTACCGGAAACCAGACCGGCGTGCTGATGCTGGACTATCTCATCGGTGCCATGCGCCGGGCCGGGAAGCTGCCGGAGCACCCCTATTTCCTGAAGACCATCGTCACCACCGAGATGGCCCGCAAGGTGGCCGAGGCCAACGGCGTCACCTGCTGCGATACCTTCACGGGCTTCAAGTTCATGGCCGAGAAGAAGAACGAGCTGGAGAGCCAGGGCAAGGGCCAGGTCATCATGAGCTACGAGGAGAGCTACGGCTACATGCTGGGCGACTATGTCCGGGATAAGGACGCCGTCACCGCCTCGTTGATCCTGACGGAGATGGCCGCCTGGTATGCCGTTCAGGGCATGACCCTGTTCGATGCGCTGAACGCTCTGTACGAGAAGTACGGCTTCTACGGGGAAAAGACCCACAACCTGGTGATGCCGGGGCTGGACGGCCTGGAGAAGATGGCCCAGCTCATGCGGGACCTGCGCTCGGAGCCCCCCGCCGCCATCGCCGGGGTGGAGGTCCTGCGCCGCAAGGACTACACCGACGGCAGCGTGGTGGATTGCCGCACCGGCGAGAAATCCGCCATGGAACTGTCCGGCAGCAATGTGCTGCGCTATGAGCTGGCCGACGGCACCACCATTCTGGTGCGCCCCTCCGGTACCGAGCCCAAGATCAAGGTCTATATCCTGACCATCGGCGACGGCGCTGCTGCCCGGGATGAAAACCTCCGCAAATATGGCGAATGGGTCAAAACCCTGCAAAGATAATGGAAAAAGCTCCGGAAGCTGCGCTTCCGGAGCTTTTTGTTTCTGCCGCTCAGTCCTGCTCCCAAAAGGTCCGGATGAACGCCTCCATGGTCTCGGCAGTTTTCTCCACGCCCAGCACGCCGGTGTTCACCGTCAGGTCATAGCAGGAGCTGTGACCCCAGAATTGCCCGGTATGGTGGTGATAGTAGACCCTGCGGTGCCGGTCTGTCTTAGCCACCAGCAGGGCGGCCTTTTTCTTGGACAGATTGTGCCGCTGCTCAATGCGGCGGATCCGCAGGCTCAGGTCCGCCCGGCAGAAGATCCGCAGCAGGCCCGGACGTCCTGCCAGGGCATAGTCGGCGCAGCGGCCCACAAAAATGGCGGATTCGCCGCTGTCGGCGATCTGGCGGATCATGTCGAACTGGCGCTGGGCCACATTGTGTGGAATGGAGTTGTCGAATTCATTGATTTTGCGGCTGAGGATCCGGTTCACCGGCCGCTCGTCGTACTGCTGTGCCAGCTGCTGCATTTCCGGGTCGTTTTTCCAGAGCTCGTCGATCAGCTCCCGGTCCAGCATCCGGATGCCCAGCCGCTGGCTCAGCAGGGCTGCCAGGTCATGCCCGCCGCTGCCGTATTCGCGTCCAATGGTAATCAGTATCTGCTTTTTCATACGAAAGTACCCTTTCTGCTCTCTATCAACAGCTTGGATTTGTTTATATTATACTACCGTTTCCATTGGTTGTCACCACTTTTTTGAAAAAACCTTACAGCATCAAGGAAGTGTATAAAAAATCTCCCCCGCAGCAAAACGCCGCAGGGGAGAGCGGATTATTTCACGGAGCCGTCGGCGTTGAACAAAGGCAGGGGAGCCAGGAACCTGATGTCCTCCCGCTTGGCGGCGTCGCCCTCGGCCAGAACGGCGATGCGGGCCACCACGGTGCCTCCGGCCAGGGCCACCAGATCCTCCATAGCCCGCAGGCTGCCGCCGGTGGAGATCACGTCGTCCATCAGCACGATGCGCTTGCCGCAGATCAGGTCCGCGTCATCCCGGCCCAGATACAGCTTCTGGGTGCCGGCGGTGGTGATGGACTGATCCTCCACGTGGATGGGGTCGGGCATATAGGCCTTGGGCCCCTTCCGGGCGATAAAATACTTCTTGGCCCCGGACTGGCGTGCCATCTCGTGGATCAGGGGAATGCTCTTGGCCTCTGCGGTAAACAGATAGTCATAGCTGCCCGGCTCCAGCAGCTTCAGCAGCTCCCGGCCGCAGGCCTCGGTAAGCTCGGCATCGCCGAAGCAGATGAACGCGCCGATATACAGATCGTCGGTGACCTTACAGATGGGCAGCTCCCGCTGGAGCCCGGCCACGGTCATGGAATAAGTGGACATAACAAAATCTCCATTCTGCCGCAAGGGGAGAGAAGACGCTGCGGCTGTCGTTTTTCAGCGAACCACCCGCCTTTTCCGGAAAAAAGACGGGTGTCCTGTCAAGTCTATTATAAGGATTATATTGTAAAAGTCAATACAAAAACTGCGGCGCCGGAATTTCACGCGCGAAAGAATTTATCCATGTAAATTGTGAAAAATTAATCAAATGCCTGGATTCGGCGATTTGCACCGGCTCTGCGGTGCCAATGGGACTTTTTACGATTTTTGCAAAATGCACAAAAAAGCACCCAAAGATTTTACGGTCAAAGCCCCGCAAATTCGGGATAACCCCCTTGAGTATTTGTCGGAATGGTGTTATCATCAGAACAGATGGGACATGAATGAATGTCATTCATCCATTCCAAATCGGAACAAATTTTGGAACAAATTTGAGGAGGCAATTATTATGAATGCTTATCTGGCCAGCGTTCTGGAGAACGTCAGAACCAAGCATGGCAACGAGCCCGAGTTCGTGCAGACCGTGGAGGAAGTCCTGTCCTCTCTGGAGCCTGTCATCGAGAAGCATCCCGAGTATGAGAAGGTCGATCTGCTGAACCGCATGGTCGAGCCTGAGCGCATGTTCACCTTCCGCGTTGTGTGGTGCGACGATAATGGTCAGTGGCATACCAACCGTGGCTGGCGCTGCCAGTTCAACGGCGCCATCGGCCCCTACAAGG